>Ga0209518_1000348_pt1 | contig 60491 bp, 54 predicted proteins | sample RifGroB1_FD_183993 | JGI IMG/M metagenome (GOLD analysis project Ga0209518, IMG submission 183993) | Groundwater microbial communities from Rifle, Colorado, USA - Groundwater B1 (SPAdes) (version 2) | ecosystem: Environmental > Aquatic > Deep subsurface > Groundwater | place: Rifle, Colorado...
AAAATAGCGGGAAGACTTATTTTTTGAAAAATTTTTCCAAAAACCCATCCTCCTATAAGTATAAGAACCGCAATACTGTGAAGAGACAACATTTTTCATTTCCTCCTTGAAGTTGAGTATAGAGTTGAATAAATTTTAATTGTTAATAAATCACTTAAACATAAAATAGCCAATGAGTTAACTCGGACACCGAGCGGAGCGGAGGTGTTCACACTTCGGCTTTGCTCAGTGTCCGTTCGGCTTCACTCAATAACCAAAATAAAATCATTAAGAATTTTATCTGTAAATAAAAAAAATTATAGTTTATAAGAATTGACATGAGGGAAGATTTTAAAGATAATTTAGAAAACACATTCTTCTCCTACTTTTATTTTAGTAGGAGTTATCAGTCTTTACAGGACGGTTTAAGGGAGAACTCCATCTCCAAATAAAAAGTTTACGGATTTGACTCCGTAAACCCTAAAAAATTATTTACTTTTCTTTTTCTTCGCTTTTTTCACTATTTCTTTTTTTTGATTGAGAGCCGCTGCTTCAAGTTTTGGTTTTCGGAGATAAACATAAATAATACCGCCTATTCCGATTAAAACCATTGGAATACAAAGGAGCTGCCCAGTTGACAATCCATGAAAAGTATCAACATAAACATCTTTATATGCCTCAATCACAAAGCGGATACTGCCGTAAAGAATCATAAAAACCCAGAAAATAAAACCGTCTTTCAGTTTGAGTTTTTCCCGGTATTTGAAAAGCAGCACAAGTACGGCAAAAATAAAAAGGTTTTTTAAACTCTCAAAAAGCTGTGTCGGAAGTCTCCATGGCACTTGTTCAATCAGCATTGACTGAAGCAAATCAGGATTATTGGCAAGTTCCGGCTGAGCCGCTAGAATCTTGTTTTTAATCGCCATCGCCTCGTCTGAGCGGATAAACTTAACTGCATACCATGTTTTTTGAGGAAGAACTTTTCCGTAAAGCTCACTGTTTAAAAAATTGGCAAACCGCCCGAAAAAATGAGCTAAAGCCGCTGGAATACTGATGACATCTCCAAATCGAAGCGGAGCAATTTTCTTGACCTTGCAAAAGATAAGAGTGGTTGCCGCTACTCCGAAAAGCCCACCGTGAAAAGACAACCCGCCTTCCCAAAGTGCAAGCATTTTAGATGGATGCGAAAAATAATATCCGGGATCATAAAAAAGGATTTCAAAAAGTCTTGCACCGACAACAACGCCGATGACATTATAAAAAATAAAATCATCAAGGTCTTTTTTAGTCAGATTTTTAACATGTCCTCTTGTGATACCGTAATATTTCAGAAAAAAATAAGCAATGATAAATCCGGACATATAGATCAGTCCATAATACCGGATTGCTAAAGGCCCAAAAGAAAATAATACTGGGTCAATATTGTTAATCATTGCGTTTTTTGCTCTTCTTTTATCTGAGTAGTCGAAGGAGTTTTGGTTTCCTCTGTTTTTGTGTTCAATTCTTCCAGAGTTTTTCCTTCCTGTTTGATCTCTTCTGTTTTTTCAAGCTTTACTCTGTCTTTTGTGTCATACGCCCGGAGAACTCCCAGAAAAAAAGTTCCCGCAATCAGTATTGTGGCAAGAATTCCGGTTGTCTTGGTCAAGACATTGCCTTTCTGAGATCCAAATACCATATCAGTGCTTCCGCTGAAAAGTCCAATGTCTGAACCTTTGTTTGACTGTGCCAATACCAGAAGGATCAGAAGAACTGCTGATATAATAATCAAAATATACAAGATAGTCTGTATTATTTCCATCTGTCAGTTCCTATTGTTTATTTATCGTTTAAAAGTTTTTTAAATCCTTTTGCAACTTTCAGTTTAATGTCAAAATAGTCAGGGAAGATTACCAGTTCTCCTGTTTTCACTTTTCTTCCTTTCTTACCTTTTCTTAAAACTTTTTTAAAGCTTCCGAATCCTCTTATTTCAATTGGTTCACCTTTCTTAAGACCATCTTTCAGATATCCGATCAATTCTTCTAAAAAATTATGAAACGCAACTTTTCTAGTGCCTTTGTTGACCAACTGAAGTTCAGCGATGTGTTCAACCAGATAATCATCCATGAAATCTACGATTTCTTTTTTTCTGATTTTATTGACTTCTCCCATTTTATCCTTCCTTTATTTAGATTTAGTTTGATTTATTGAGCAAAAATTTTTTAATAATAAGGTTCATTCGAGATTTTTTTCTCGCTGCATTGTTTTTATGGAAAATGCTTTTTTTAGAAGCTTTGTCCACAGTACTGCTGTATTCTGAATAAGCTTTCATGAGTTCTTCTTTTCCTGCCTTAATTTCTAAAAGCTTTTTGATTCCTTTTTTAGCTTTTTTGACTCTTTCTTTATAAATAAGATTTATTTCTCTTCTTTTTTCGCTTTGACGAGTCCTTTTCAAAACTGACAAACTTTTTCCCACTTAATCCTCCGGTTTTTAAAAATTTGAATTTAAATAATAGCAAATTAGAAACTTAATGTCAAGCAATTGGTTTTATTTTTGACTTTAAAAATTCCAAAAGCTCAATGATCCAAGGATCGTTAATACAATATTCAACGGTATTCCCTTTTCTATTGTCTTCAACAATGGAAGACTCCCGAAGCTGTTTCAAATGTTGAGAAGCAGTTGCCTGAGGCAGTTTCATCTCTTCTCCGATTTCTTTGACACAGCATTTACTGCTGATTAATTTCAAAACCAGTTCTAAGCGAAGCGGATGTGAAATTTTTTGTAAAATCTTCGCGGCTTCTTTTAATGTTTTTTTATTTTCTTCCTGCATGGGAACAACAAATCCTTATTTATTATCATTGCTTAATGTTTTAATAATTCTATTTTGGTAGTCAAAATTTATCATATTTTTAAATCAATGACAAATTTTATTTAATTCTTTTTTAATTCTTTATTAAATCTTTAGAATTACACCAAGATTAAATTCTCATTTTATAATATTATTTAAAATTCTATACTAGAATGATTTTAAACTGCAAAAAATCCATGTCATTCCCCGGCTTGACCGGGGAATCTATTGAGCAAAATAATCAATTTACTGGATTGTCCGGTCAAGCCGGACAATGACACTTTTGGGTTGAAAATATTTGCAATTTAAATTCAGTATATGTATAAAAATAAAAAAATAAGACTTTATTCAAAAATTCAGATTAAATTTAATCTACTTGATTTTTAGAAAAAACTCTAAGGAGCGCCGATTGAAAAAATACAGAGTACTGGTGAAATTAAAACCAAATGTTTTAGACCCTGAAGGCAATACTATCAAACAAGCTGCCGAAAGGATGGGGGTTCAAGGACTTCAATCATTAAGAACAGGAAAAGTCTTTGAAATTGAAACCGACGATAGTATGACCCGGGAAAAAATCGAAGAACTGGCGAAAAAAGTTTTAATCAACCCTGTCATTCAGACTTTTGAAGTAGAGGGATAAGAATGTCTTTAGAAGAAAATGTTTTTCAAATTTTAAAAGGACTGGGTGAAGACCCTGAAAGAGAAGGTCTTTTAAAAACCCCTCACCGTGTTGCGAAAGCTCTCCAATTTCTGACCCAAGGCTATACCAAAAATCTGGATGAAATTGTGAACAACGCTGTTTTTAATAATAGTTACGAAAGTGAAATGATTATTGTCAAAGATATTGAGCTTTACAGCATCTGCGAGCATCACATGCTTCCTTTTTTCGGAAAATGCCATGTAGGCTACCTTCCTGATAAAAAAATCATCGGACTTTCCAAGATTCCCCGGATTGTCGATCTTTTTTCTCAGAGACTTCAGATTCAGGAAAGACTGACTACTCAAATTGCTGAGACAATTGAAAAAATTTTAAATCCTTTAGGAGTCGCTGTCGTAATTGAAGCATCTCACCTCTGTGCCAGAATGAGAGGGGTACAAAAACAAAACTCTGAAATGGTGACCAGTTGTGTCAAAGGCGCTTTCAGAAAAAATGCATCCACCCGAGAGGAGTTTTTAAAGCTGATTGGAAAAAAATAACAATGAAATCAGAAAAGAAATTCTTTTTCGTAGAAACAGTCTCTCTTTCAATGAAGTGAACGATAAAACAAAAAAAATATCTGAAAAAATAATTCAGATGGATTGTTTTCAAAAAGCTCAAAAGATTTTCACTTACCTTGATTTTAATAATGAAGCAGGAACAAGAATTTTAATTGAGGAAGCATGGAAAAGAGGAAAAACTGTCGGTGTTCCAAAAATTATTGAAGAAAGAATAAAACCTTTTTTATTTGAATCTTACAATACACTGGAAAAAGGTCAATACGGCATTATGGTTCCTAATAGAAACGAGTATTTTGTATTAGACCAAGAGACCTTGATTATTGTTCCTGGAGTTGCGTTTGACCGCTTCGGCAATCGAATCGGATTCGGAAAGGGCTATTACGACCGTTTTCTGGCAGGGAAAACAAACCTGAAAATAGGAATTGCTTATGATTTTCAGATTATCTCTTCAATAAATATAAAAAACACAGATATTCCTGTCGATATTATCATAACTGAATCGGAAATGATTAATTGTGGAGTGTTAAAATGAGTTTTAAACTAAGATTTTGGGGAGTCAGGGGAAGCTACCCTGCTACAGGAAAAGCTTTTGGAACCGGCGGAAATACTACCTGCCTTGAGATTGAAGCTGGAAATGCGACGATTATTATCGATGCCGGAACAGGAATTATCCGTCTCGGCAAGGAAATTATGAAAAGAATGGCTGCCCAGAAAAAAGATTCTCATCAGGCTTTCATGTTTTTCACACATTATCATCAGGATCATAATCAAGGTCTTCCATTTTTTGTCCCCCTTTATAATCCGAGATATAAAATTAATTTTCTTGGCCCCACTCTGGGAAGCCGAACCATGCTTGAAAACTTAAATATTAATATGTATATCCCATTTTTCCCGGTCAATTTCGAAGAAACCGGATGTAAAAAAGACTTTTTTAATATCAACGAAAACCAGACAGTGGTGATCTCTCCTGATGATCCTTCTTCGTTTCAGGTCTGTGAAAAACACCTTGAAATCGTCAAACCACCCGAACCGGAAAAAATAAAAATCTCTATTAACAAAAACTTTATTCACCCGAAAGACGGATGTTTATATTACACGATTGAATACAAAGGGAAAAAAGTTACTTTTGCGACCGATGTTGAAGGATTTGTGGGCGGAGACCAACGGCTGATTGCGGCTTCTAAAAACGCCGATTACCTGATTCACGACTCCCAATACCTTCCGGAAGTTTATCTAAACCCATTTTTCCCGACTCAAGGATTTGGACACGCGACTCCTCTGATCGCTGCGGATGTTGCCCGCCAAGCAGGAGTAAAAACTCTTGTCTTAACCCACCATGACCCTGAATCAGATGATCAGAGAGTGAAAAAAATCCAAACGCTTGCCAGAAAATCATTTAAAAATACAATTTATGCATACGAGGTAATGGAAATCGATGTCATTGAAAATAAAATCTCTCCTTTTACCCGGTTCTAAAAGCATCACAAACCGGGCTTTTTTACTCGCCGCTTTATCCGAAGGAAAATCATTTTTGAAAAATCCTTTAAAAAGCGACGATACCTTTTATATGGCCGAAGCTTTGAAAAAATTAGGTATTGAGATTACCGAAAAAGAAAATGGATTTGAAATTATTGGAAAAAAAGAAATTAAAATGCTTCCCGGTAATGAAATTGAAATCTTTATCGGCAATGCCGGTACCACCACCCGCTTTCTGACTCCTCTTCTTTCTTCGATTGAGGGAGGCGTTTTTATTTTGAAAGGCGAAGAAAGAATGGGGAAAAGACCTATTGAAGATTTAACAGAACCTCTCATAAAAGCAGGCGCTGATATTACTTATCTGGAAGAACCCGGATGCCCGCCATTGAAAATCAAAGGGAAAAAACTTCATTTTAAAACAATTGAACTAGACGGCTCAAAATCCAGCCAGTATATTTCAGCGATTCTGCTGTTGCTCCCTTTAATCAATCCCAATGGAAGGGTATTGGTCAAAAATCTTGTTTCCAAACCTTATATTGAAACCACCATTGAAGTGATGAAAAGATTCGGAGTGACTCTATCCCATCGAAACTATGAGGAATTTTTGATTGAAAAAGGGGCTTATACATCCTCTTATTTTGAAATACCAGCCGATGCTTCTTCCGCTTCCTATTTTTTTGCTTCTTCTTTTCTCAAAAACAGACCGATCGAACTGAACCTTGGGAAAAACTGCCTCCAGGGAGACTTCCTTTTTACAGAAATCCTGAAAGAAATGGGCGCGAGTTTTGAAATGACCGGCGAGAAAACCGTTTTTCTCTCCCGTAAACCCCATTTTAAAGGGATCTCCACTGACATGAACGCTATACCCGATACAGTTCAGACGCTTGCCGTACTTTCTCTTTTTGCGGGGTCCCATACAATGATTAAAAATGTCGCCAATTTACGAATCAAAGAAACCGACCGGCTTTCCGCTTTAGAAAACGAACTTTCAAAAATCGGCGCAAAAATTATCTGCGGCAAAGATTTTATCCAGATTATTCCATCCCCTGATTTTCTTTATTATCCCACTGAAGTTGAAACTTATCATGATCACCGCATGGCGATGAGCTTCGCCCTTGCCCTTCCCAGAATCCCGGGACTTAAAATTAAAAATCCTGAAGTAGTCTCTAAATCATTTCCTGAATTTTGGAAAATCTGGAATGATTTTCAGGAAGATATCGTAAACTGAATAGAGCAAAAAGAAACTGTATTTTTAGAAGATAAAACATTCACTCGTACACCGAGCAGAGTCGAGGTGTTCACATTTCGGCTTCTCGCTCAGTGACTAAAATAAATGAAAGATTTTATTTTTTCTATTTCTTCTTCCAAATCCTGACAATTCCAAACTGCCCGATATACTGATGAGAACTATTTAAATATCCGATTACTAAAGGAAAATTATCCAGTCCTTTTAATCGGTGCAGATAAACTACCGGAGACATAGAAATATCCACAAAATAATCAGCCTGAATATCTTGAATAACACGGATGAATTCTTTTTGATATCCGTCCGTATTTTTAATTTTTCCTTTTTGAAAATCAAGTATCGCATTAATCGGTCCGATGCTGTGCCAAAAATTGACGGTCGCAGAACGGTTTCCTGAAAAATAGATAAACTCTGCTCCATCCGGCCATGCGAAAACAGTATCAGAAGGCTTGGAATTTTTTTTCAGATATTCCAAAGCTTTCAGATAAGCAGGATGGGGCAAAAGATAATCATTATCCTGATTGGCCAGAACCAAACGGGTATAATAAAGGAATTTCCCTTCATTGTAAAACCATTCCGGTTTCAGGTTTTTAATCAATGCATCTTTTGTGTTCCAGAGAAAGAAAAATAAAACAGGGAAAAGAAAAAGGTAAAAAAGCCTTTTTTTAACTTTCGGTTTTTCAAGGATTTCCAGTATTTTTTTTGAGGCAAAAACAGCAAGAATCGGATAAATCTGGACAAAATAATGAAAATAAAGCCTGTCTCCTGTGAGAAAGGTGGATAAAAACAGAAAAATCACAATAGAAAGCAGATAAATTTCTTTTAAATCTTTCCTCTTGGCTTTCAATATTTCTATTATCTTCATCACGCCGAAAATCCATAAGAGATTATGATAAAAAGAAAGAATACCTACTCTGTGGAAAAGATTCCTGAAAAATAGGAGAAAACTGAAATCCCTGGCTGTAATATAGCCGATAAATCCCCCTATTTTTCCTTTTAGTTTTTCGTTAAAAACAAGACCCGTTTTGTTCCAGTCAACAATAATCGCAATGACGAAGACTAATACAACAGAAAAAACAGCAAAAAAATAATTTCTTTTTTTCTTCCCTTCATAAATAAAAAAAGGATGGATCAGAAAAAAATAAACCGACAGACTTAAAAAAGCCCATATTCCTTGAAATTTTGTACCGGCAGCCAGAACCATTGAAATCATTAACGGGAAAAAAAATAATCGTTTTTTTTCAAAAAGGAAAAGATAAAAAAAATAAAAAGAGAGAATAAAAAAAAGATTGTAAACAATTTCTCCATTGATTGCCAAAAACTGCCTGTTGAATGCCGAGATATAAACCCCATAGAAAAAAGCTGCCAGAAGCCCTTCCGATTTTCCATAAATCTTTTTTCCAAAAAGGTAAATCAAAAAAGAAGTTAGAATAACAATTAAAATCCCCGCAAAATGAAAAACAGTCTCCTTTCCCCCTGAAATTTTCAAACAGAAGTTCAGAATCATATGATAAAAAGGCCCTTTGTTTTCATCATAGGCAAGACCGCTTAAATAAGCCTTGGCATTTAAAAAAGAAGTCAGGACATCAATATCATAGTATTCGACAAAAAGAGTGGGCAGCCGGAGAAGTAAAACCGCTGCTGCCGTAAAGAAAAATAATTTCAAAGTGGATTGATTCTGAAAATATTTCCAGAATTTATCTGAAATCATTGATTAATCTCAATACTAAACTGTTTAGAATAATCATTGATCCATTTTTCAAAAATCTCTCCGCCCTGTTTCATCAAAAGAGCCTGTTCAATCCTCGGCTTAGCTTCTTCAAAAGAAAGAGTTTCTCCGCCCTTTTTATCAGTTACCATCACAATGCTTCTTGCATCTTCATTGACTACCATTGGGCTTATATCACCTTTATTCAAAGCATAGACAGAAGTGTAACGAGGGAAAAGAGAAGCGAGTTTCTGATAATCAAAACTTCCCAACTCTCCTTTGTTTTTCTTAAAATTAATCGCTTCATTGACTTTAGTCGCTTCTTTTTCTACTGCTTCATAAAAAGCTTTTGTTCTTTGAACAATATCTTTCATTTTTAAAAGATCCTCACGGATAGACTCAATTTTTTTCTCAACTCCAATCGTTTCTTTGAGCCCTGCCTTTGAATCTACCAAAATCACTAAATGCGCAAGGCTGACCTCTCCTGGCGCTGTAAAATACTTTTTATTTTGCTCATAAGCGGATTTCAGCTGTTCTTCTGTGGGTCTTACCAATTCACTTCTTTTTTCATAAAGAACAACGAATTCCTGAACTTTTTCCAAAAGAATCTGATTTTTCAGAAAATTCCGGATATCCTGAAGACTGATATCGTATTTTATCTGTTCAGAAATATACCTTCTAAAATCTTCTTCACCCGCCAGCTTCATTCTTTCAGTAATCTCAAAAATTTTTCTGGTAATGTCTTTTTCACCGACTTCCAGTTTGTTTTCTTCCGCAAAATATTCTAAAACCAGCATACTGATCATCTGTTTGAGAGCCAGTTCGTCAAAATTCGCTAGTGCTTCCGGATTGTTTCCCAAAGTTGCCTTGGAAAATATTTTAAAAAGCTCAAAATCTTTCTGTGTAACAATTTTATCGTTCACTTTGATCAGGATCTTATCATAAACCTTTCCTTTGGGAGCAGTGGCTTTATCTGATCCATCGCCGATATATTTAGGTTTGACAGCTTCCTTACTGCATGCGCTGAAAAGAAAAAAAGCAAGAAAAGAAAGCATAAAAATCTTTTTCATAGGTCATCCTTTAAGTTAATTTTATATCAACATACTTTCCCATAATTTTCTCGGAAAGATCGATAAATGTTTCACTAATATCCGATGCATAAAACTCATAAACAGCTTTCAATGAATCGGAAAACGAGTTTTTTTCTTGAAGGGTTTTTTCAACGCTTCGGGCTGTGGCCATTGCTGAATCGACAATTTTAATATGAGGGCGTAAAAGCCTTAAATTTTCTTTGATGAGAGGATAGTGCGTACAGCCTAAAACAATAGAATCTATTTCCTTATCATTAAAAAATTTCAAATACTCTTCCAGAATCAGATAAAACGAAGGATGACCGATCCAGCCTTCCTCAATCAGAGGAACCAAAAGAGGCGTGGCCAGCTGAAAAACTCTTTCAGCTGGGTTTTTCTGAGTGATCACATCATAATAGGCATTACTGACAATGGTTCTTGTGGTTCCAATAACCCCAATTTTCTTATTCTCGCTTTGCCGGACAGCTTCCTCCGCTCCCGGCTCAATCACTCCTATGACAGGAATATCAAATGTTTTTTCAATATCCTCTAAAGCAATGGAAGTTGCTGTATTACAGGCAACCACCAAAAGTTTGATTCCTTTCCTGTAAAGAAATTCCGCACTTTCTAAAGAGAGTTTTTTGACTGTATTTCTTCCTTTGCTTCCATAGGGAAGATGCGCAAGATCTCCAAAATAAATAATGGATTCATGAGGAAGGATTTCAGTCAGCGCTTTGACCACTGTCAATCCTCCTATCCCTGAATCAAAAACCCCGATCGGCAGGTTTTTCATTGTGAGAGTTTATCCAGTTTGAAATGCTCATGGAGAAGTGCTACAGAATCATCTGCCCTGTTTTTATCAATGACAACTGAAATCTTGATTTCAGAGGTTCCGATCATTTGTATGTTGATAGCGTTTTTTCCAAGTACGGCAAATAACCCGGAAGCAACTCCCACATTGGTTTTCATACCGACACCCACTACTGAAACAATCGCAATATGATCATCAAAAACAATTTCTTCAGGTGAAAGTTCTTTTTTTATGGTTTCAATCACTGATTGAGCTTTTTTAAAATCTCCTAAAGGAAAAGTAAATGAAATGTTGTTTGTGCCTGATTTTTGAGAAAGAGATGACTGGGTAATCATATTGACATTAATGTTTGCTTCTGCCATCTTACCGAATACAAGCGCTGCAATTCCCGGTTTATCAGGAAGCCCTACTATACTGACTTTTGCTTCATCTTTTTTACAGGTGATCCCTGCCACCACTACCTTTTCCATTCCTTCATACTCCTTTAATATAATCGTGCCTTCCGCATCACTGAAACTGGATCTGACTTCCAACGCGACATTGTATTTTTTCGCAAACTCAATCGATCTGGAATGCATGACTTTTGCACCCAAGGCCGCAAGCTCAAGCATTTCATCATAAGTAATGTATTTTAATTTCTGCGCATTTTTGACAAACCTCGGATCTGCGGTATAGATTCCGTCCACATCTGTATATATCTCGCATTTATCCGCTTTAATGGCAGCCGCTACCGCTACCGCAGTAGTATCTGATCCTCCCCTGCCCAGAGTCGTGATATTTCCGTTTTCATCGATTCCCTGAAATCCTGCTACAATCACAATTTTTCCTTTCTTCAGTTCTTTTTCAATTTTTTCAGAATGGATTTTTTCAATTTTCGCTTTCGTATGAGAACTGTCCGTATAAATTCCTGCCTGAGACGAATTCATGGAAATCGCTTCGTGTCCCATCGATTTGAGCGCCATTGCCAAGAGCGCAATCGAAACCTGCTCTCCCGTGGAAACCATCATATCCAGCTCTCTCTCATCCGGTTCATCGCTCATTTGTTTAGCAAGACCCAAAAGACGGTCTGTCTCTCCAGACATGGCCGATACGGTCACCACCATCTCATGACCTTTCTCTTTGTAAGCAATAACGCGCTTTGCGACATTCTTGATTCGATCGGGGCTTCCTACAGAAGTTCCGCCGTATTTCTGAACAATGATACTCAAGTGTTTCTCCTTTTCTCATTTCAAGATTCGAAATGAAAAAAATTAATGTAGATAAAATTAATAAAAACTGAGCTGAAAAAAAAGACATCATATGATATTTTTTGGAATAGAGGTTGAATTCAGGGTAAAAAAAAGATAAATTAAAATGACACAATTTTTATTATTTAAGATGAATCACAACAGGAGGAAAAATAAAATGGCGAAAAGCTATAAGATTGCAGTCATCCCGGGAGATGGGACAGGCCCTGAGGTTGTCAAAGAAGGAATTAAAGTACTTGAAGCGGCGGCTTCCAAATTTGATATAAAATTTGAGTTTACCAACTTTGATTTCGGCGGAGAAAGATACTTAAAAACAGGGGAAACTCTTCCTGATTCAGCTATCGAAGAATTGAAAAAATTCGACGCCATGTTTTTGGGCGCTATCGGCCACCCCGATGTCAAACCAGGGATCTTGGAAAGAGGCGTTCTTTTAAAAATGAGATTTACTCTTGATCAATACATCAACTTAAGACCTGTCAAACTTTACCCCAATACTGACTGTCCTTTAAAAGACAAAGGTCCTGAACACATTGATTTTGTTGTTATCAGAGAAAATACAGAAGGGCTTTACACAGGAGCAGGAGGGCTTTTAAGAGAAGGAACCCCTCACGAAGTAGCGATTCAGGAATCCATCAATACCCGTTTTGGAGTGGAAAGATGTCTTCGATACGCATTTGAACTGACTCAAAAAAGAAAAAAACAAAATAAACTCACCCTCTGCGCAAAAACCAATGTCTTGACCTATGCCTCCGGATTATGGGAAAGAGCCTTCCATGAAGTGGGAAAAAAAGATTATCCTTCTGTTGAAAGAGACTATGCCCATGTTGACGCCACCACTATGTGGATGGTCAAAAACCCTGAGTGGTTTGATGTCATTGTCACAGACAACCTTTTCGGCGATATTATCACCGACCTCGCCGCAATCGTAGGAGGAGGGCTTGGAGTAACCGCGGGAGGAAACATTAATCCAAACGGAGTTTCTATGTTTGAACCGATCGGAGGATCCGCTCCAAAATACACGGGAAAAAATGTCATCAACCCGATCGCAGCTATTCTTGCAGGGAAAATGATGCTTGAACACCTGGGCGAAACCAAAGCGGCTGATGCGATTGAAAAATCAGTTCTTGCCAATATTGTAAAAATGAAATCCATGAACGCAGGAAAAATGGGATACTCGACCACAGAAGTCGGAGATTTGATCGCAAAAGGAATTTAATTATCATTAAGATAAAATCAATCTGAGAAAACACAGCCGAGGATTCGAATCCTCGGTTAATTTGTCAAAGAAGACCTTTTATTTTTAATAATTCAGCAAGTTTCGGCTCGGTTTTGGAATACTCTTTCAATACTGCTTCAAGAAGCAGTTCGCGTCTTTCCAATTCTTCTTCTTTCAATTTTAATTTATTGATCTCAGATTCTTTGTTTTTCAGTTCCTGAATCACAGGATTGACGACTGAACGCCTGTCCCACATGATAAATCCCACCATTGCCAGCATTCCAGTGAAAAGAAGAGAAAGACCTCCGATAATAAAGTTTTCAAGCCTTTCAAACCGATTTTCAAAACTTTCAAACCGCTTATCAACTGCTTCAAATCTCTTATCGATTTGTTCAAACCTCTTATCAATTTGCTCAAAGCGTTTTTCAAATCCCTCAAGCTTTGCTTCCACTCGGATCAAACGATCCCTATCCTCAAGAGTATAGGGAATGTCTTTAGCGTTTAAATGTCCAGTAATCGGTAAAATCAAAAGAAGAATGATAAAGATTTTCGATTTCATCGAATTTTCCTCGATTAATTTTTTCTCTCTTTAAAATATAACCCATTTTACCCAATTTTCAAAAAATGAAATCGTTCGTTTTTTATCGGTTTTTTCAACAATACATCCGCCGTCAATCCAATTTTCTAAGACAATGTTTTCTAAATACTGACAGTGTTTTTGTAACCAAAATAAAGCTATACTGAAATGAATTTAAATTGCAAAAAAAACGACTCTTTTCTGTCATTCCCGCGAAGGCGGGAATCTATTGACAATAAGTGTTTTAAGTAAAAGATTCCGGTCTTTTGCAAGCAAAAATCGGAATGACAATTTTGCATTTTATATTCAGTTGTGTATATTAAAGCATTGAATCAGTAAAGACAATTGATTTTTCTCTATCCAAATTCCCATATCAGTTCCGCCGTTTTGTCTGATAAATTCCCATTATTAATTTTACCAAATACAGAATCGTTTTTCTGGCATAACCGAAGATAAACACTTCAAATTTATTTTCTTTCTTGTTTTTTTATAGATATATTTTTCTGAAAATAAGTTTTTTCAGGAATTGAAAATGAAACGGTTTGTCTTGATTGTTTTTACTTTTCTATTTTCTTTCCAGCTCTCTTCTTCTGAACTTCCTGTGTCTGTAGATAGGATTATTATGAGTTATAATTATCGGAAACCGGGGGTTCCAGCCCGTGCGGATTGGACTGAGGGTTATTATCCCGGTGTAAAAGACTCTTTTCTTTTTTCCAAACTCTGGGCTATAACTTATCCTTATTCTCTTTATCCTGATTTAGAAAAAATCAACCAGACTGCTCTTCAATTTGACTATCAAAAAATCATAACAAGCGATGCTTGGCAGAGTGAATATTGCTTATACAATCAAAAAGGTCAGATTATGGAATCTTTTGTTGTCAAAAAACAGTTTCCCTCTGAAATCAAGGAAAGAAAAGTCTATGAATATGATTTGAAGGACAGGCTGACCCGTTTTTCCTATTATAAAGGATTTAACGACCTTTATATATTTCAGGAATACCGGTATCTCAACAAAGGAAAAACAATTTACATCGATACTTATACAAAACCAGAAAAAAAAGATACGGATAGAAATCAGACAGGGGTAAATCATCAAACTGAAATCAGAAAAGTGGGTGCAGACGGAAAAATATTGGAGCAAATCCATCAAGTCAATGGAAAAATGACTACAAAAAAAATCTGCCGGTACAATCAAAAAGGTCAAATGCTGAAAGAATCCGTCTTTCAATTTGATATTAAAGGTCAATTGAAGTGGGGCAGGATGACGGATTACCGGTATCATCCCAAATCCGGGCTTCTTCTGGAGAAAAAAGAAGTGATGAAAGAGGGAAAAAAGCTGAACCGGATATTATCGCATACCCTTTATGAATATGATCAAAAAGACAGGCTGATTCATGCCTATTCCGGACTGAAGCCTGAAAACAAACGGGAAGCCTTCTATTTTTATGATGACAAAGACCGGATTTCCGCATATGGAGACACTTATTATACTCTTTTTTTTCAATATCAGGAAAATGGTTTTTTAAAAAGGATAGATTTTTTTGTCTCTGGAATGCCCTGGCAGTATGAAACTGTCGAATACGATTCAAACGGAAATAAAACCAGTGCAAAGCATTTTGAATGCGGACAGTCGCTTTTCTGCGACCCAAGCTCTGAAATGAAGTATGTTTATGATGAGGAAGACAGGCTGAGAGAGTTTTATGAGAAATATGACTGGTGTTTCAATCCCTGTTGCTGTGGAATCCCAAGAGAAGAATTGGGAAAATGGATTAAAAAATATGGTTATCAATATATTAAGAGTATAGAATAATGATGAAATATTTTTTTTTACTCTTGTTTTTATTCAATTCATGCGATGTAAATTCAATCCAATCTCCTAAGGGACAGGATTTCTGGTTTTATGTGAAAGAACCGGGGCTTTCGGAAGATATCGGGACAGACCCCCAGCTTTTTATCGACAATGGAATTATTTATGCGGCTTTCCGGGATAAAGGATATGCTGAAGCGTTAAGCATCCGAATGTTTGACGGAGACAGATGGCTCTATCTGGGAGAAAGGGGAGATCTGGGTATTTTGAGTCAATTTGTTTTTTTTGTTGACCAGGGGATTCCCTATATTGCTTACCGGGATTATTCTGAGGGATTTTGTTTAACTGTTAAAAAATATGTAAACGGTCAGTGGCAGATCTTAGGAGATAGAATAGAATCAGAAAGGAACACGCAATCCAATGCATTAGCTTTTTTTGTCAGAAACGGAGTGCCTTATCTTGTATTTTCAGATAAATATTATCAGGGCAGAATCTCTGCTCTCCGTTTTCAGAACAACCGCTGGGAATATGCAGGGACTCCGGGTTTTTCAAAGGGATTGATTGAACAAACCAGCCTTTTTGTGGACGACCAATTTATTTACGCAGCGTATAATGACCATGCCTGTGATGGAAGGCTTTCCGTACAGAGGCTCCCCCTGGACGGAAGCGGAAGCTGGTCATTTATGGCGGGAGAGGGTTTCAGCGAAAAGGGGGGAAGTGTTGGGCATATCCAGTTGAGGGTGATTCAGGGGATTCCCTATGTGGCTTACCGCACCTCTTTTTATCAGGAGCGGGTGGTGGTGCAGAAATACCACTACTATAAATGGGTCTATATCGCCGAACACAACGACTACGGGGAGCCCTGGGGACCGAATCCCGGGATTTCTCCCGGAATTGTTTCCGGTTACCGTTTTTTTATTGGCGAAGGAGGCCAGCTTTATCTGGCTTACAGTGATCTTACCCATTACCAGGATCTGGTGGTGAAGAGCTTTATGTATGGAAAATGGCAAAGTATCGGAAAAAGCCCGAATAAAACAGGGAACAACTACTTGGACATGTTTGTTTATCAAAACACTCCTTTTATCCTTTTCGGGGACAATGCAGCCAATGGAAGGCTTTCCGTGCTGACAGAGGGAAAAAGCTTTATCCAGAACTTCAGGAAGGTCAAAACCCCTTCTTCCAGTCTTGCTTCGGGAAGCTATGAGGGGGCTCAGACCGTTTCGCTCTCTACCGAGACAGAAGGAGCGGCAATCTACTACACTCTGGATGGAAGCTATCCCGATAAAACAAGCGGAACCCTTTATACTGCCCCTGTTTCAATTGCAAAGTCTTCTAAAATCAGGGCTGCTGCCTATAAAACCGACTGGGCGGATTCGGATGCGGCTTTGTTTGAAATCACGATTCAAAACACAGCAGCCCAGCCTTCTTTTTCATTGGTTCCCGGATATTATTCAGACGCTAAAACTCTGGAAATGAGCACGATCACGCCGGGAGCCTCGATCCGCTATACTCTGGATGGAACCATCCCTTCGCAAAGCCACGGGTTTGTTTACGGGGGAGCTCTTATTCTTTCAGAAACAGTTACGGTAAAAGCGGTGGCCTATACCGCTTCGGCTGTTTCGGATGTCAGTACTGCCCTTTATGAAATCCGCTATTGGAAAAATGCGGGCAATCCCGGATTCAGCACTGGTTCTGTTTCTAGTATTGTATTGAAAATCAGTCCTTCCGGCGTACCTTATGTTGCTTTTCTGAATAGTGCGAATGAAAAAAAAGTAACTGTGATGAAACTTTCCGGCGGAGTGTGGACAGTAGTCGGAGCGGCAGGGATTTCTGAGGGAGAAGCCGGAAGCATCTCGATGGCTTTCAACAGTGCTGGAAATCCGATTGTCGGATATCAGGACGGTGCATATATGGGGCATCTGGCGGTCAAGGAATGGAACGGGAGTGTCTGGGTGGAAAAACCGTCGGTGAGTCTTCCTGATACAGAGCTGGTAGTGGACCGAAGCAATATCAGCGGAACTATTCCGGATGATCAGTTTTATTGGCTTTCGGGAGTATTGAGCAATGAACAGAAGCCGGATGTCCGTGCTTCGTTGTTTTTCTATCAGAATCAGATTTTTGCAGGGTATCAGAGAATCTCTAAAGTAGTTTTCAAAGCGATTCAGTGCAATTCCTGCGTTAATTATTATGATGATCTTCCTAAATACTACGGAGTGGTCAATAAACCTTTTGAAATGCTTTGCAGCCCCGCTGACTGCAACCGAAGCGAAGGAGTGGTCAAAGCAGGGGTGATGGTTTTTGATGAGGGTTCACAGAGCTGGAGGCAGATGGGAGAAGAATGGGTGATTGGAAATCCCGTCAGGGTTGGTGAACTTGGAATTTTAGTATCAGGTTCTGTAGAATTCTTTGCTGAAAACAATCAGTATTATATCGCTTATAACAATCATGATGCTGATTATCGGATGAATATCCGTAAGTATTCCGAAACAGGCGGATGGGAAGTTTTGGGGGATGAAAACATGTCTTCCGGGTTTGCTTCCAATCTCCTTTTATACGGATATGAGGGAAATGTCTATACAGGATTTAATGATTACGGCGAAGGAGGAAAATTTTTCCTGAAAAAATATCTGGGAAGGTGGATAGGGGGATTTTTAAATCTTTCCACTTATGCTTCCGCTTTGACAGGAGAAGGAGAACATTTATATATTGCTTTTGTTGAAGCAGCAGGAGAAAAAATATCCATGATCAAATTTTCAGATTATACGGCACAGGTTATTGGAAAAAGGAAGTTTAGTACTCAGACAAGTTATTCTGATATTTCTATTGCAGTCTATCAGGGTATTCCTTTCGTAGCATACCGGGATGCGATGAGGGGAGGGAAGATCACAGTGATGAGGTATGAGTAGCGGGCAACATTTAAATGAACGATCCATGAGTTAGAAAGTATGATTGAAAAATTAAAAAGAGTATTCGAAGAAAATACTGAATTGAAATCAGCTTTTTATTTTATTTCTTTTCTTTCTTCATCCTTTGTAAATTTATTGTCCATGAGAAACCCGGAAATTACTGAAGATACTTATCAGCATTTTGTTTTAGATGAAAAATCGTTTCAAAATTTAAAGCCTCAGCTTGAAAAGCAAAAAATTTATTTTGAAATTGGTTCAGGAAACGGAAAATTTTTGACTGAACTGGCAGACAGCTTGAAAGACGGCTATTTTTTTGGCTGTGAAATTGACTTAAAGCGGATCAAAAAAACAATCAAAAGAATTGAAAATTTTAATCTTCCGACAACTTATCTCCATAGGGGCAGGGGAGAGGTTTTTTTAAATTGGTTTGACGACGAGAGCCTGGAGCATTTTTATATTAATTTTCCTGACCCGTGGCCAAAGAAGAAGCATTACCGGAGAAGATTTTTTTATCCTTTGGAAAATCTGGAACTGGTTATCAGAAAATTAAAAAAAGGCGGACGGCTTTATTTTGTGAGCGATCATGAAGAGTATTTCTTTTTTGCGCTCAATGAAAGGCTTTTGAAACATTCAAATCTTACAACTCCTTTTTTACAAGGGTTTGTTTATTCGCTTGAGGGATATTTTTCAACTCTTTACGAAGAAAAATTTAAAAAAATAGGGAAAGCGATTCATTATACTTATTTTGTAAAAAATTAATTTTTAAATAAATTATACTTTTTAATTGATATTCCGAATCTATTAAAGTATATTTAAAATTCCTAAATAGATATTTGAGGCTTGAAATGAAAATTTTTCAGAATTATTCTTCTTCTTCGGAATCTTTTTCTTCTAAAAATTTTCCTGTTAAAGTCTATTCAAGGGAAGATTTGTTTCATCAGTTTGAAAATTGTCTGGAAAATATCGATCATATGGTAAGCGGAATAGGGAAGAAATGGACTTTTTTTCAGATTGACCGAAATGCCTTGGAAGATATTCATGAAAAAATTGAAGTTTTATCAAAACTTTTTAATAATGCTTCTTTGAATTGTGATCATATGAGTCTCTCAGAATGTCTTAATGTGAAAAGAGTGATTAATAGCCATATTCAAGATTTAGAAGAAAAGATGTCTGATTTTTATTCCAAAGATAAGAAGAAATCTCAACCTGTGAAAGAGGAATTGTTTTACCTGAAAAGTATTTTCAGGGTTTATCACATAGAATGCATCAGCGAGAAAATTAAAGATTAGTTTTTTTTTCAAGAGGAAAAATAAGGATAAAAGAACTCCCCGAGTTTTTTTTACTTTTTACCTTGATTTTGCCGTTCAGGATTTTCACAAGCTCGTGAGTCAGAAATAAACCAAGCCCGGAACCTTCTTCTTTTTCTGATGCTCTTTTTCCCCGCGTGAAAGGAGTAAAAAGAGTTTTCATTTCGTCTTCGTCGATTCCTATCCCATTATCTTTGATCGTAAAACACGCTTTTTCTTCCTGAATAAAGGCGCTGATCAGAATTTTTCCATCAGGATTGGTGTATTTGATCGCATTAGAAAGAAGGTTGGTTAAAATTTGAAAAATCCGGTTATAATCACTTTGAAAAGAAAAATTTTCAATTTTCATGCTGATTTTATGTTTCTTTTTCAGATAGAGAGGTTCAAGAGAAGCGAGAACATATTTTACCAGCTGTCTGGCATCAATCTGAGAGTAATTTATTTTTATTTTTCCGGAATTAATTTTATAAAGTTCAATAATTTCCTGAATAATCGTCAGAAGCTGTTTCCCGTTTTTATGGATAATATCAGCGATTTTATGAATTTTTTGAGTGTCTGTGTCCTTGATTTTAGAAAGATAGTCTGAAAACCCGATAATAGCGTTCAAGGGAGTTTTGAGCTCATGGCTGATTCCTGCCAGAAGATTGTCCCTGGCTTCACGGGTTTTGGTCTGTTCGAGAATAAGAGATTGTTTTTCTTCGTAAATTTTTTTAAAAGAAAGGGTTTTATAAAAAACTCTTCCCAAGTGTGTCGAGATGTCTTTAATTCTTTCAATCTGGTTTTTTTCGAGGTGAATAATTTTGCTGAAACTGGAAAGATGAAGAAGTGCAATGACTTTTTTTTCAAAGTCAATCGGAACAATGAGATGAGTCCTGTGTTTGAGAAGGTCAATTGATTTTCTGTCGTAATCTGAAATAGAATAATATTCGGGGTTGAAATTGAGCACATCGTCAAAAAAAATCACCAAATTCTGCTGGGCGACAAAAACAGAAATACCGCCGGTCAGATCATAGGGGATTTCCATATTTTCAATTTCTTTTAAGGTTTCTTCAGGAATATGCGGAATATAGAGTTTGTAAAATTTAAGAATTTTTTTTTCGTAATCAACCAGTTGAAGACCTACTCCTTCAAACCCATAGTCTTTCTCAATCGATTTTAAAGTAAAATCCAAAATCTGGCTGACTTCTTCAAAAGTATCGAGTTCCGGAGAAATGCTTTTTAAATAATTCATATTATCTGGAAGATTTGTCTGCATTTTATCCCATAATTTTTTAATTATAATTTAAATAATAAATATAATTGAGAAAAAATCAGAAAAGAAAAAAATCTTGAAGAATGTTGATATGAAAAAGAAGTTTTAAGTAAATCGTTCTCAAATATCTACTTTGTTTATTCTCTAAGAAAATAAAAAAGTTAAAAAAATATTCTTTTTCAAAATTGTTTTGTTTTTATATCATAGATTTTCTTATTAAATTTAATGGCATCAGATTTAAAAAGATATAAAATTATTGGAGGTTTCAGTGGAAAATATGACTATTCTCGTTCCAGTTCTTGGAGCAGTAGGACTTATTTTTTCTTTGCTGATTTTCTTTTCTATCAAAAGAAAAGATGTGGGTACTGAAAAGATGAAAGAAATTATGACAGCTATTTCAGAGGGAGCGATGGCTTTCTTGAAAAGAGAATATATTTCTCTTTTCTTTTTTGTGGTGGCTGTTTCTGTTTTACTCTTCATCGGAATTAACTGGCAGAGTGGAGTTTCTTTTCTAGTGGGAGCTGTTTTTTCTGTATTAGCAGGTTTAATTGGAATGAGAGCAGCAACAGCGGCAAATGCAAGAACGGCGCAAGCCGCAACGAAAGGACAGGCGCAGGCTTTGGATGTAGCGTTCAGCGGCGGTGCGGTTATGGGGCTTTCTGTAGCGTCTCTTGGTCTTTTGGGATTGGGTGTCCTTTACATGATTTTTGTTGACCTGACTGACGCGGCTACAATTAAAAGCACAATCGGATATATTGCCGGATTTGGAATGGGGGCTTCTTCTATCGCTCTTTTTGCGAGAGTAGGCGGCGGAATCTATACAAAAGCGGCTGATGTCGGCGCTGACTTGGTGGGAAAAGTAGAAGCTGGAATCCCTGAAGATGATCCAAGAAACCCTGCTGTCATCGCTGATAATGTAGGCGATAATGTAGGTGATATCGCAGGTATGGGAGCAGATATTTTTGAATCCTATGTAAACTCAGTGATCGCGACCATTACAATCGCTGCGACTTCCGGGTTTATCTCAGGAATTAAAGATGTTATGTTTTATCCGATCTTCATTGCTTTTGTGGGTTTAATCGCATCTATTTTAGGAATTTTCTCTATGAAAGTTTTTAAAAAAATGAATCCTGCGGCTGCTCTTAGAAACACAACTTTTATTGCGGCGATTTTGACTTTTGTCGGAGCTTTTGTTGGAAATAAACTTTTCCCGGGAGTCGGACAGTTTTCAATTGAAAAAGCAAAATGGGGATTTGAATACGCTCCGTTTTTAACTATCGTAATTGGAAGTTTAGTCGGTATTTTTATCGGATTGGTTACTGAGTGGTACACTTCGGCTTCTCCTGTGAGGAAAATCGCTGAAGCTTCTAAAACCGGTCCTGCAACCAATATTATCTCAGGTCTTGCAACTGGAATGGAAAGTACTGTTGTGCCTATTATATTGATTGCTCTGGGAATTTTCTTCTCTTATATGTTTGCAGGTCTTTATGGAATCGGTCTTGCGGCAGTCGGTATGCTTGCAACTGTTGGGGCGACTATGACTGTGGACGCATATGGACCGATTGCGGACAATGCGGGCGGTATTGCTGAAATGTCTGGGCTTGGGGAGAATATCAGAAAAATCACAGATCAGCTGGATGCTATTGGAAATACAACTGCGGCAGTTGGAAAAGGATTTGCGATCGGATCGGCAGCGTTGACCGCTCTTGCGCTTTTTTCAGCGTTTGGTTCTGCGATTCAGGAAAAAACTGGATTTGATGTTGTTTCTAAAATGAGTATCGTGGATCCTGTGGTGATTATCGGTCTTTTTATCGGGGCGGTTCTGCCTTTCCTTTTTGGAGCTTTGACAATGGAAGCAGTAGGACAGGCGGCGATGGATATGGTCAATGAAGTGCGAAGACAATTTAGAGAAAAACCGGGAATCATGCTGGGAACTGAAAAACCAGACTATAAAACTTGTGTTGATATCTCAACTAAAGCAGCGATCAAAAAAATGGTGGCGCCGGGTCTTATGGCAATCATTATCCCGATTGCGGTCGGATTTCTTTTTATGGAAGACGGATATAAAGCGTTGGCAGGACTTCTGGCAGGCTCAACCGTAACAGGAGTGTTAATGGCTCTTTTTATGGCAAATGCAGGGGGAGCATGGGACAATGCAAAAAAATATATTGAAGCTGGAAAACTGGAAGGACACAAAAAAGGTTCAGATGCTCACAAAGCAGCGGTTACAGGTGATACTGTAGGAGATCCTTTCAAAGACACTTCAGGTCCATCTCTTAATATCTTGATCAAACTTATTTCAATTGTATCATTGATTATTGCGCCGTTAATTGCAAATATGGCAAAATAATTTTTAAAAAAATCCAAAAAGCGGCGGAAGCCTTCCGCCGCTTTTAAAATCCAAATTTTTATCCTATTTTTATACTGAAATGATTTTAAATTGCAAAAAAACGACCCCTTCTTGTCATTCCCGCGAAGGCGGGAATCTATTGAAAATAATAGTTTTAAGTCTCAGATTCCGGTCTTTTGCAAGCAAAAGCCGGAATGACAGGTTTGCATTTTATATTCAGTTGTTTATATCTTGCTTGACCAAAAAATCCATAAAATAGATTTTTAATTGTGTACTCCTTCAATTTTGGCTTATTTTTTTTGTTTGAGAGCTTAAAAACCATTATCTTTTATTATGAAAATAAAAAAGGATTCTGAAAATGATAACAGTTGAAAAAAGAGTCTCTCGCTTGGAAAAAGTCCTTGCCAATTTCATACAATTTGTCCAAAAAGACATTGAAGAATCCAAAAAATCGCGTGAAAGAAGCGAAAAAGAAATGAAAGAGTTCAAGGATGAAATGAAAGAGTTCAAGGATGAAATGAAAGAGTTCAAGGATGAGATGCTTGAATTTAAGGATGAGATGAAAGAGTTCAAGGATGAGATGCTTGAATTTAAGGATGAGATGAAAGAGTTCAAGGATGAGATGCTTGAATTTAAAGATGAGATGAAAGGTTTTAAATATGAAATCAATAAAAAATGGGGCGAGCTTTCTCATAAAATGGGGACATTGGTAGAAGATATCGTAATGCCTAACCTTCCTTTTATTGCTGAAAAACACTTTGGACTTAAAAAAGAGGATTTGATTCTTTCTATGTCCAACCCGCATAAGAAAAAGCCGGGTGATAAACATTTTACCAAAGAATTTGACGCAATATTGGTTTATGAAACTAAAATTGTTTTAAATGAAACAAAATCAACGCCGAGAATAAGCTATGTGAATGATTTTGTAAAATCTCTGGAAAAAAAAGAATTTTTTGAGTATTTTCCAGAATACAAGGGTTATGAAATTATCCCTGTCTTTTCGGCGCTTTCTATTCCTGAAAACATTGTCAAGCATCTGACCCGGCATAAGATTTATGCGATGGCAATGAACGAAGGAACAATGCAGCTTCTAAACTTCGTATAATGTAGATTCTCTACCGCTTTTTTATGTTTTCACCGTCTTTCATTTGATAGTTTTTTCCAGACAAATGTTTTTCCATAAAAAAAGCAATGAAAATAAAAACAGGGAGAGAAAAAAGAGTTCTGAGAAGAGTGAATTTGAAGCCCAGAAATTGAATCTCAAAAGAAAGCATGGGGATTTTTAAAGTTGAAAAAGCTCCGAGATAGATAAAAATATTTCTGATTGAAGAACCTTTTTTCCATAATAGATAGGCAACCGGAAATGCTCCGTAAAGAGGTCCTGCCTGAAGCATGGCAAGAAGAATCACCCAGGGAGTACCCTTCCAACCTGAATCGTTGCCAATATGCCGGGTAACCCGTTCTTTTGACACAAAAGCATCAAAAAGACCGATCAAAATAAAAAGAAAAGGGAGAAAAGAAATCATTTCCAGAAAAAAATCCAGAAAATGATTCCATGATTTTTTCCCCAATGTTATGTTAAAGAGATGAGAGAACACAATAAAGAGAAGAGCAAAGAATGAAATCAGCAAATCTGCGCGGTTTTTTTTTAAAAATTCTTTCATAAATACTCCCAAAGTACTGCCATGATCATGCCAATGATGAGAGAGCCCATTAAACTGAGACAGTTTCTTAAAAGACTGACTTTCCATCCGAAGAAACTGGCTTCAATTTTGAGCGTAACCGTTCCTACCATCATTAAAGTAGTCATGAATACAGCTAAAACACCGTAGCCAACCCCCATTTTTACTAAAACACTGCCAAGCGGGAATGCGATAAAGCCTGGAATCATAGCAATAGAGCCTGTGAGAGCAGCTATCCCGTATCCTTTCAATCCTGAATCTTTTCCAAGAAACTCAATAATTTTTTCCTGAGGAAAAAGACTGAAGACAAAAGAAACCAGAAACAAAAGAGAAACAAAAGGGAAAAAAAGATTTAACAACAGCGTTAACCCTTTTTTAAGCCCTCTGATTGTCTTTTTTTTATCAAAAAACCAGAGACTGACTGTCAGAATAAAGGTAAAAATACTAAGTAAAATCATTTTTTTCTTTTTCCAGCTTTCCTGTTTTTTATTTTAATAAGAATAAAACTTATTCCTAAAACACATAAAATCATGAGAATAGAAGTAAAAATATTATTTAGGAGAGCGGGATAAATAAGGAGAATCGCCCCTAAAAATAACATCATCAAGCCTGAAACCAATTTCAAGTTTTCTCCCTGACTTTCGGAAAGTTTTTTGGAACCGAGAGTGACGGTAAAAATAATCACAATAATGGTGAGAGGAACGATATAAATCAGATTGTAAAAAATCAGATAAAGGTAATAGGAAAATCCGGAAAGTTCATGCTGGGTCAAAACCCGGGTATAAATCATTGGAAATCCTGCGGTGCAAAGTAGTTCGTAAGAGTTTGCGAGAATTGCGAGGACAACTGTTCCCGCTGTCATAGAGATCAGGGAATCGGCTTTGAGAAGTTTTCTCATTCGGTCAAAAAGTTTCGGTTTTGCTTTTTCAGGGATGGAAAGAGAAGCGCCCTTTTTGAAGAAGAAAAAGTCCTTGATATTAAAACCCGCAATTACTAAGGCGATAATACCTGTAATAACGGTTATAATCACCGCGTTTCCGATGTAGTTGAAAAGATTAAACCAGGCAGCCATAAAAAGAAAATAGATAAGGCCTGAAAAAAAGACAAAAACCAGCCCGATAAAAAGCATCCTTTTTCTGGAACGGGCGTGAATCAGCATTCCGAGAAGGATGAAAAGAACAAAAAAAGCGCAGGGATTAAAGCTGTCGAGAGCTGCAATGATAAGGGTAAAGACAGGAAGAGCCATGGTTGTCGTATCAATGGTTCCAATCAAAGGCAGGGCGATTGTTTTTGAATCCTGTGTTTTTTGTCCGTTTAAAAGTTCGGGGTGATCAAGAACGCTTTTCGGATCAATACAGGCATTTTGAAGGCATTTGATAATCTGCTTTTCTATTTGAGGCCGGTATTCATCTGCATAGCCTTCAAAGACTTTTTCTCCGATAATAGTAGTGGGCACAGCGCCTCCAGAGAGTTTGTAGGCGGCCGCCATTCTTTTATAAAAATGCTGATTGAAGGAATTTTTCCAGATTTCAAAGCTCTTAACTTCAATATTTGGATATTTGATTTTCATTTCTTCCAGAAAAGGTTTTTCATGCGCACAGTGAGGACATCCGTCTCCCCAGAAAAAATAAATAGGAAGAGTTTTATCTTGTGAATAAAGCGGGGAAGAAAAAAACAGACTCAAAAGAAAGAAAATTTTGACAGTAGTGAATGTTTTTTGATGCATATTATTCTCCATTGGGCAGTAAAACTGTTTTTATTTTCTAAAAAATATCAATTTAAACTGAAATTGTCAAGTAAATCCCAAGCCCGATCATCACAACGCCTCCGATTTTTTCAATCAGTTTTTGATAGTTTTCAAAGCGTTTTATTTTGCTTAGAAAACCGGCAAAGCTTCCTGCCAAAAGAAGAGGAATACTCCGCCCCAAGGCAAAAACTGTCATTTTTTCAGATCTCTCCTTTTTTTAAAAAATCAGCTGAAAAAAGCTCCGTATCCCATTCCGACGAGAGTGGAAAGGACAATAACGATTCCCGCATAAACCAAAGTTTTTTTCCATCCCAGTTCGCTTTTGATGACCAAAAGAGAGGGGAGAGAAAGCGAGGGACCTGCCAAAAGAAGAGCAAGCGCCGGACCTTTTGCCATTCCTGCGCCGATGAGTCCCTGCATAATCGGGATTTCAGTGAGAGTGGCAAAATACATCAGAGCTCCTGAAAACGAAGCAATAAAATTGGAGAAAAGTCCATTGTCTCCCACAAGCGAAGTAATCCAGTTTTGAGGGATCAACGCAGGCTGCCCTGGTCTTCCAAGGAGAAAGCCCGCAATGAGGACGCCGGCAAAAAGAAGAGGAATGATCTGAATCCCGAAATCCCTTGCCTGAGCAGTCCATTCCTTGATCTCATCTTTTTTAAACCAACGATAGACTGCATATAAAAGAACAATACCAAATAAACCGCTGATCCAGTATTTAAACTGATAAATCGTATCCCAGAATCCTAAACTGCCTTTCGAGGGCGCCCAGTTTAAAAAAATAAGGATTCCGATCATGGAAAGCATGAAAATCAGGTTTTGAGAAAGTTTTCTCGGTTTTTCTGAATCTGTTTTTTGAAACATTCCCATATCATCCAGGCGTTTTTGATCTTCTTTTCTGAAAAAAAGATGCATCAGAAGCCCGATCACGACTGAAAAAACAACGGCAAAAATGGTTCGGGCAGCCCCGATTTCAAATCCGAGGACCCTTGCTGTCAAAATAATTGCCAGAATATTGATGGCAGGTCCTGAATAAAGAAAGGAGACCGCAGGGCCTAGTCCTGCTCCTCGTCTATAAATTCCTTTGAAAATAGGCAAAACAGTGCAGGAACAGACTGCGAGAATGGTGCCTGAAACTGATGCAACCGAATAAGCAACCCATTTTTTAGCTTTTGGACCCAAATAAGCAATCACAGACTGCTGATCCAGAAAAAGCGTAATGCCCCCAGCGATAAAGAAAGCGGGAACCAGACAGAAAAGAACATGTTCGTGGGCATATTCTGAGAGCATGAGAAAAGATTCTTTAAGCCCCTGTCCGGCAGGCGTCATGCTGAAATCGGGAAACCAGCCCTGAAACAAAATAAAAAATTCTTGAAATGGAATCAAATAAGCTGCCAGAAAAACAAGAAAGACTAAAAATATTTTTTTATTTCCAGACATATCAAGCCTCTTTAATTTTTTTGGCGAGCTCCTGAATCAACTCTTCATTGACCGGAGTGGCTCCTTTTTGCATTCCCAATTCAGTCATCAAAACTTGTTTGTAATTCTTGATTCCCAGTTTATCAAATATTTTTTTCCCGCAGGCAACAGGGCATCCGTCTAAAATCAGGTTTTCATCCGTTGATTTTGCAGATTCGATAAAGCCTGATAAGTCAGCTCCCAAAGCAGCAAGGCAGGTCATGGCTCCAAAACGCTGTCTGGCTAAAAGACGGGCAGTCTGGTCGGCGGCGGCTCCCGTATTGGCAGCTCCCGAACAGGCATAAATCAGGGTTGCTTTTTTTTCGCTTGAACATCCACAGGACATCATACCCTCCTTTAATATTTTGATAATTATAAAAATATTAAAATAATTTATAAAAAGCAATTTTTTTATAAAAAAAGAGGGTTTATATACGCAGATGAATATAAATTGCAAATTTTTTCAGTACAATACCTCTTAAAGCCCGCCATTTTTTAAAAACTTAAAAATAGTATAGGACTCTTCCTTCCATTTTATAAAAACTCGTTTTTTCAGCAAATTCTGAACTTTTTGTACCGTAAAAACCGCTTCCCCGTAAATTGAGTTCGAAATTGGTGAAAAGAATATAGAGTAAATCTAAAGAAAGGGTAAAACTCTTGTCCTGAATATTCAAAATACTGGTTAAAGAAGAAGTCAGATAAAGGATATTGAAAGGTTCTTTCTGGCTTATTTTCAGATAAAAATAATCTTTCATCGGATTGGGTCTTGCGAAACTGTTTTTAAAAACCGTATCGGCTTGAATCAAAAGAGCATCAAGATTTGAAGCCAGATAGTTTGAGTAGCCGGTATGAACGAGGCTGTAAAAAGCTTCCATCTCTCTTTGAGTCATCCCGTTTGAATTGTGATAGTATTCAAAAAACAAAGTCAGATCAAACTCTGTGACATAACGGATCCCCCCCAAAATTTGAAACTCATCCGATATTTCGGTGGATAAAATCGTTTTTTTGGGAGAGTCAAAAATATAGGCCGCTTCACCGTGAATTTCAAAATTAGAACCCAAATTCCTGGAAAAATCAATTCCAAATCGGTTTGTGCGGCTTGGACTGATCAAAGCAATTAAATCAATATCAGTATCCAATAAAAGAAAATAGGCTTTGAAAGCAAAATTCCAATTATCCTCTTTTCCAAAATCACTGTTCAAAGACTCATAAACAGGGAGAAGAACGGAAGTCAGAGAGAAGACTTTTAAGTCTTTGTCGAAAGTAAAAGTCAGGTCAGTGATGAAAACAGTAAAGCCTTCGAGAGCTGCTTCAGGATCATCGAGGTTTTTAGGGCGGTCGAGAAAAGCCACGGGATTGAAAGCATAACCCTTGCCCCATTTTAAGGTATCTTTGCCGGCTTTAAAGGTGAGAAAATCGAAAGGGCTTAATGAAATACGCGCATTATAGAGATTGAGTTTTTCCTTCCATTCCCCGCCGTCATAAGAAAGTTCTGTGTTGACCTTGAGATAAGCGTTGAAAAAATCGACAGAGTATTGCAGATCGGCTTGAGCTGTAAAACTGTTGTTTATAGCGATTGATTTTTTATCCTGATAATAATTTAAGAAATAAAAGGCGTGATCTTTGGCTAAAAAAGACAAGGAGGAGTTCATTTCAATAAACCCTCCATAACTCAAAGCAGATTTTTCATATTCTTCGGGATCAAAAGAATAGTCTTCTTGGGAGAATCCAGATAAATAAATTAAAATCAAAAAGATCATCAAAGCAGAGTGGAAAATTTTCATTTTCTTAATTCCTCAATCCGCGATATGTAATTGAGAGTGAAAAATTCATCACTGGATATTTTGGGTTTGATTTTCGCAAAGATAATAATTGATTTGTAGTTTTTATAAAGGGGGCTGTCTGTTTCGATCACTGAAGGGCGGATGATTCCATTTCCAAAGTCTTTGATGTTTTTAAAATAAATTGTTTTGATGAGCATTTCTTTTTCAGTGAGGCACTCAATTTTGAGAGGAAGTTTCTTTTTTTTATCCATCCAGATTTTGAGTTTATCGTAGGCGACTGTTTTGTTTTTTGCTTTGAGAAAAAGAAGGGTTTCGCTTCCGCTTTCATCGATTTGAATCACATTGTATTCTGTGGAATAGTCTAAACTCAAAATATCTGAATTGTTGAAAATTCCCCCTGTCACAGATTGAAGAGAGGTGATTCGAACGGGTTTGCCGACATTCGGGATATAAAGCCACATGTTTTCACCGAGCCTTAAAGTCGTTCTTCCCTTCTCGCTGGCAGGAGAAATAAAAAGCCCGATAATTTTATCCACCCCTTTTTTGACGGTCCAAAGGACAAATTCTTTCTTGGAGCCGTCTGGTTCTTCGTTGATGATTTTTCGATAGGTTTCATAAGATTCAGGGTTGAGATTCCGATCCATTTCTTTCAAAAGTTTATTTCCGTCGGTTGAAAAACTTTCCAATGAAAAAAGGAAGCCTAAAAACAAAAAGAGGAATGTTTTTTTAAAAAATTGAGTTTTCATTATTTTTCTCCTTGTTTATACATGTCTTAAAGCTTCGACAGGTTCCATTTTAGAAGCTTTTAAGGCCGGAATGAAACTTGCAAGAATCGAGACAAAAACGACAATCAGACTGACGGATAAAATATCGTTTCCCCCGATTTCAGGCAAGAGGAGGATTCCTTTCATTTTTCCAAAATTAAAAGGTATTTCAAGAATCTTGATGATTTTGATCAATCCGGCACCGAGGATAAGACCTGAAAAAGTCCCGAGAATACCGATCAAAAAACCTTCGGCAAGAAAGAGGGATAAAATCTTTTTCGGTGTTGCGCCGATTGCTGAAATCGTTCCAATCTCTCGAATCCTTTCATAAACGGCCATGGTCATAACATTCATGATACTAATTAAAACAATGGCAATCATAATGATTTTAATAAACAAACTCATCAAATCAATCATCTTCGCAATATTGCCGAATCCAACAAGCTGATCCCAAGTGTGAATCTCCAGAAATTGCTGGTTGCCGGGCAGTGATTTTAATAAATTTTTGAGTTGTTTTTCTATACTGGCTAAATGTTTAAAATCAGTGAGACGGAGAGAGAACTCACTCATCTGGGTTTTTTCAATCCGGAGTAATTCCATAGCGTCTTCAAAATGAATATAAGCGTCTCTTGAGCCTGTGCCGCCCAAATTACTGACTAAAGAAGAGATCAAAAACTGTTTCCCATTGACCGAGCCGTCTTTATTATTGGCGATCAAAACAACGGTATCGCCTTCTTTGAGATCGAGTCCCTTGGCTGTGATTTCAGGTATCCAGATTTCTCCAGGAATAAGGACTGCCTCTTCCTTGATTTTTGATTTTAACAGGGGCATTGTTTTGAGTTCAAGAAGAGGATCGATTCCATTGATTCTGATACTGCTGGTGGCGTTGAAGTTTGAGAGCATCCCTCCAAAACGGATTCGTTTGGTAAAACTCTCGATTTGAGGTATCTGTAAAATTTTTTCTTCAATCATTTTGAGTTCTTCAAGTGTGAAATTCAAGTCTAAGGGGTTATTGTCGATTGATTCCACATATCCTTTTTTATGAATCTGAAGATGTCCAATGGATGAATCGGTGATTTGACCGATCATCATATTTTTGAAAGAACCGGCAATCCCGATAAAAAGGAGCACAGATAAAACTCCAAGCGTGATCAAAGACAAGGTGAGAAGAGATCTTCTTTTTTGTCTTCTTAAGTTTCTTAACCCTATTTTTAAAAGATTCATCATTTCAGGCTCCTTTTATTTCTTTTCTACTGGTAATCAACCCGTCTTCAAGCGTGTAAATCAATTCTGCTTCTCCTACAATTTTAGGGTCATGGGTTGAAAAAATAAAACTGGCTCCAAAATCATTTTTAATCTTTTTCATGAGATGAATCACTTGAAAAGCGGTTGCATGGTCAAGATTGGCTGTCGGTTCATCTGCTAAAACCAAAACCGGATGAGTCACCAAGGCTCTGGCTACAGCAACCCTCTGTTTTTGCCCTCCTGAAATTTGGTGAGGGTATTTGTCTTTTTGACTCTCCATTCCGATTTGTTCTAAAAGATTGATGATTCTTTTTTTTCTTTCCGGTTTGGAAGGGATGGTTTGAAGCATGAGAAGAGGATATTCGATATTTTCATAGACAGATAAGACGGGAATGAGATTGAAATCCTGAAAGATAAACCCGATTTTAGAACTTCTAAACAAAGCAGATTCAGTTCTGTTAAATTTCAAAACATTGGTTCCTCCAATTTCAAGATAACCTTCTGATGGTTTGTCGAGGCATCCAAGCAAATTTAAAAGAGTTGTTTTCCCGCTTCCCGAAGGACCTATAAAAGAAACAAACCTGCTCTCTTTCAGTTCAAAGTCGATTCCTTTCAGAGCCTGAACCTGAATTTCCCCTAATTGGTAATTTTTGGTTATTTTTTCGGCATGAATAAGACTCATCGATTTCTCTCCTTTTACTTTTGAATATTAATCGATAATTAGATAGCAAGAAAGTTTGAAAAGTAAAAATAATAATTCTATCCAGAAATTAGAACTCCGCTCTATTATGTGAAAAAATAATTTTTATAATCTTTCTTCTTTTATAAACCAGCGGCTTGTATTATTGGCAATTTTTACAAGAGTCAGCATCACCGGGACTTCTACCAGGACTCCCACAATGGTTGCGAGAACTACCGGAGAGTCGGTTCCGAAAAGAGCAATGGCAACGGCTACCGAAAGCTCAAAAAAATTGGAAGCCCCGATCATGCCGGCAGGCGCTGCGATGTCATGAGGGAGTTTTAATTTCCTGCTTCCCAAATAAGCGATAAAGAAAATGAAAAAAGTCTGGATTGTCAAAGGAACAGCGATGAGAAGAATGTGCAGGGGATTGTTTAAAATTACTTCGCCCTGAAAAGAAAAAATAATGACCAGAGTCAACAATAAACCTCCAATGGTTACATCGTTGAATTTGGGAATAAATTGTTTATTAAAATAGTCTATTCCTCTGGATTTAATGATATGAATCCGGGTCAAAATGCCTCCCGCAAGAGGAATAACAACAAAAAGAACCACCGATAAAATCAAAGTGCCCCAAGGAATAGCAATTCCTCCGATACCCAGTAAAAAAGCTACAATGGGGGTAAAAGCAACCAGAATAATCAAATCATTAGTCGCCACCTGAACAACAGTGTAGGCAGGATTACCCTTTGTGAGATGGCTCCAGACAAAAACCATGGCAGTGCAGGGAGCGGCTCCCAGTAAAACGGCACCGGCAAGATAATCTTTGGCGAGGGGTTCAGGTATCAGCGCTTTGAAAACAATCGTTAGAAAAAAATAAGCAATGGCATACATTGTAAAGGGTTTAATAAGCCAGTTGGTGATCCATGTGATATATAAACCTCTGGGATTTTTCCCCACATTTTTGATGCTGGTAAAATCGACTTTCATCATCATAGGATAGATCATCAGCCAGATAAGGATAGCAATGGGGATGGAAACCTGGGAATATTCCAGAGTTTTTAAAAATTGGGGAAAAGCGGGAAGAAATTTTCCGATTAAAATTCCTATTAGCATACAAAGAATTACCCACAGAGTAAGATATTTCTCAAAAAAACTGATGCCTGATTTGGTTTTATTCATCTTATCCTCCAAGTAATTTAATAATTTCATCTACAGACAAGAGCTTCCCAGCTGATTTCACAGTCCCGTCAAAAGCTAAAGCAGGAGTCATCATGACGCCCATATTCATAATTTGATCCAGATCTTCAATTTTTTCAACCTGAGCATCCAGATGGAGCTTGTTTACGGCTTGTTTCGCGTTTTCTTCCAGTTTTTTACACTTAGCGCAGCCGGTTCCCAAAATTTGAATCTTCATTAAGTTCTCCAGTTATCATATTTTGATAATTATAAAAATATAGAAAATGTTTATAAAAGGCAATTTTTTTTGTTATATTTATAGAAAATAAATTTATTTTGACCGTTTTTATATTTACTTTGTCATTCCCGCGAAGGCGGGAATCTATAAAACAGGAGTGTTTTAATCGATAGATTCCGGTCTTTTGTAAGCAAAAACCGGAATGACATGAGGTCATTTTATGAGCAGTTTACTATAATAAAATTGAGGTTTTTTTGAAAAATACTCTTGAAATTTTAAAAGCTCTTTCAGATGAAAACCGTTTGCGGATTATCATGATGCTCAAGGCAAGGAGCCTTTGTGTTTGTGAACTGAATGAAATTCTTGAAATCAATAACTCAACTATTTCGATCCATTTGAAAAACTTGAGATTTGCAGGAATCATTGAGCAGAAAAAAGAAGGGCGGTGGGTCATTTATTCTCTTAAAGAAGATGAAAAGATTCTTTCTCTGGTACAGGCAGTAGAAAATTCATTTTCTGATAGGAAAATGATTGAAGAAGACAGAAGTAAAATCAAGGGATTGACAAGAGAAGCCTGTTCGATGAAATAAAATAGAAAAAGGATACTTCGACTCCGCTTCGTATCCTATTTGCCCGGTCTGTTTTTTCAAGTTGTGTATTCTGCATTGATCTTGACATAATCGTAACTGAGGTCGCAGGTGAAAAACCGTTTTGAAAAACTTCCCGTTTCAGGAATAATTTTAATCAAAACTTCTTTTGAATTTTTAAGTTTTTCCGTCATTTCTTTTTTATCAAAAGGCAGAGGTTTCCCGTTTTGAAAAATCAACTGGTCGATAAAATAAATAGAAAGTTTATCCTGATCAATTTTTGCTCCGCTGTATCCTGCTGCCGCAGCAATCCGCCCCCAGTTCGGGTCGTTTCCGAAAAAAGCGGTTTTGACTAAAAGCGAGTTTGAGACAGCGTTTCCGATTTTTTTGGCGTCTTCTTTGTTTTTTACATTTTCTACCCGGATTTCAATCAGTTTGGTAGCTCCTTCTCCGTCTCTTACGATTTCTTTAGACAAAAACTCCATGACTTCAAAAGCATTTTGTTTGAATAAATCCAGTTCCTCTTTTTTATTGATTTTGACACCGCTCATCCCGTTGGATAAAAAAATCAGGCTGTCGTTGGTGCTCATATCTCCATCGACTGTAATGGCGTTGAAAGTGTTTTCAGTCAGTTCGTGAAGGATTTTTTTCTGAATTTTAGCGTCTATGAAAGCATCTGTGATGATAAAGGCAAGCATGGTCGCCATATTGGGGGAGATCATCCCGGCTCCTTTGGCAAATCCGGTGATAGTGATATCTTTTCCATTGATTTTAAAAGTCTTGGATATTGCTTTTGGGAAACTGTCCGTTGTCATAATTGCTTTTGAAAATTCCTCAGGGCTTTCTACACTTTTTTGATACTTTTGTATCGATAAAATAATCTTATCAGCCGGAAGTCTGACGCCGATCACTCCTGTAGAAAGTGAAAGAGCCTTGGCATTTTTCAGTTCAAAGGTTTTCTCGGCAGCCAAGGCAATGTTTAAGGCATCCTGATAGCCTTCTTCTCCTGTGCAGGCATTGGCATTGCCGCTATTCACCACAACTGTTTGAATTTTATCTTTTAGTCTTTCCCGGCAAAGCTTGACAGGAGCTGCAAAAACTTTGTTGCTGGTAAAAACGCCGGCGTAAACGCAAGGGGTTTCAGAATAAATCATTCCGACATCTTTTTTGTTCTGATATTTGATGCCGGCTTCAAGAGCGTAAGTTTTAAAACCAATCGGATTTTTCAGCATAGCCCCTCCCCTTCATCGATTCCAAGCATCAGGTTCATATTTTGCACAGCCTGTCCGCTGGCTCCTTTTAAAAGATTGTCAATCACTGAAACAAGAATCAGGCATCCTGTTCTCTTATCGTATTGGAAGCCGATATGGCATTGATTGGTATGAACCACATCTTTTATTTTAGGAAGCCCTTTTTCTAATACTTTGACAAATTTTTCATTTTTATAAGCCTGGATCAGTGATTGTGTTCCGATAGATGCTTCTTTCTCACTCAGTCCGGGCAGATAAATGGTGGATAAAATTCCTCTATCCAGCGGCAGAAGGTGGGGATTGAAATTAATCAAAGCGTTTTGCCCTGACCATTTTGAAAGGTATTTTTCAATTTCAGGTATATGCTGATGAGTACCGGCTATTTTATAGGCCAGAAAATTTTCATTCATTTCTGAAAAAAGGTACAATGGATTGACCTTTTTTCCGGCTCCGGTTACCCCGCTTTTTGCGTCAATGATAAGAGGCTGGCTGTAAGAGATGTTTTTCAGGATGGGAGTGAGAGGAAGTAAAATAGAAGTCGGGTAACATCCTGGATTGGAAATAAAGGATTCACCTTCTGCCATATCCCGGTTGATTTCAGGGAGAGAGTAAAGCACTTCATTGAGAAGGTCGGGGTAAGGGTGATCGTACTGGTACCACTTCTGATAGTCTTCTATACTGGAAAGACGGAAATCCCCGCTGATGTCAATAATTTTTAATCCCAGATGATAGAGTTTCGGCGCTAGATCTTTGGCAGTTCCCGAAGGAGTAGCAAAGAAAACCAGGTCGCATTTTTCCTTAATTTCTTCCAGAATAATATCGCTGAAAAGAAGTGTGTCGTATTTTTTATCCAAAAAAGGGAAATAATCCGTAATTTTTGTGTTTTTTTCAGCCCGTGAAGAGACAAGGGTTAATTCAACCCGAGAATGTCTGGAAAGAATTTTCAAAAGCTCCATTCCGCTGTAGCCTGTAGCGCCGATAATTCCCACTCTGGTTTTAAACATAATATCCTCCTTGCTCATTTAAAATTTAACCAAGTGGAAATAAAATTTGAAATAGAGTTTGGCTGTCACTAGCGGAAATAAAATTCCCTTTAATAAACTTATTTTTAGCGCCCCCCCGAAAAATTTAAAATCATTTCAGCATACATGTTTTTTTTAAAAAGAGTGTTTTTGATAACTGAAAAGATCATTCTGGAAAAATAAAATCTTTTTTTTCTAAAAACAAGATATTGAATTTAAATTCCAGATTATTTTGTTTTATTTTTATATATAAAAAAGAATCTTATAAAATGAGGCTGATTTGAATCTATTGGAAAATGTAAAAGAAAAATTATTAAAAACCATAGAATTATCTGAAATTTTAGATATTTTCAAAGAAACTCTAATGAGTGAAAAAAAAATCAGCGGTTTTTTTACTGCCCTTTATGAAGAAAACAAGACCCATATGAATATTGCCCAGATCCATCTCCCGAAAAACTTAAAAAAATTTCATACACTTTACCAAAATATGACCCTGCCTTTGATCGAAACTCAAAAAACACTTGAGAGACTGGAAAAAGAAAAGGTTCTTCATATCCTTGAAAAAGAAAAGCAGCAATATACGGAAACACTTAGAAAATTAATTGAGGCATGGAATATTCAGGAAGCGTATATCGTGCCTTTAAAAAAAGAAGGAACAATTTTCGGATTCCACTTTATCTTTTCGAATGCGGCAGAGTTTCCCCCCACGCTCTTCCAATTTTTTGAGGAATTAACAAAAACCTGTGAAAATTCCATATTCAATGCCTTGAAATATTATTACCTTAAAATCAAAGAACACAATTTGAATGAGGCGGATGAAAAAAACAAAAAACTGGTCGCCATCATGACGAAAATCAACCAGCTGCATTCACCCGAGGAAATTTATAAAATTATTTTAGAAGAAATCTCTCTCCTTTTTTCTTTTGATATCAGTTCGCTCTATCTGGAAAAAAACAAGAATTTAATTCCTGTCTCTTTTTGGCTGGATAAAGAATTCGCTTATCTGCACCATGAAATTGAAACCTTTTTCAAAACAGACGGCAAATACCAATTAAGCTTGAATGAAAGCGGTGTTGTAGTTTGTTTTATACAGAACACGCGTTTTTATATCAATGATTTTCAAAATTTATCCGGGGTTCCCATTCTTGAAAAAGATAAAAAAACAATGGATATTTTAAAAACACTGCGAACCAGTGTCTTGATTCCTATCCGTGAAGAAAATAAAACAATCGGTGTTCTTTCTCTTGCTACATTAAGCCAGCCTCTAGAACTTGCGCCAAAAGACCTTCAACTGTTTGAAAGTCTATCCAGCCTGATCAGTATAGCGATTCGAAATGCCGAGATTTATTCGCTTGTTCAAAAGCAGAAAGAACAGATATTGAAAAGAACGGCTGAACTTGCAATTATCAACAGTATCGCTCACGAAATGAATAAATCCCCTGATTTTGATCAGACTCTCAATAAAATCATTCAATACCTTCTTGAAACATACAATTTTGAAGGCAGTGTCTTTACCTGGGTCAATCAGGAAGAAAATTCTTATACAGTGGAATCTTTTTTTGGAAATGAGGATTTTAAAAATGCTTCCAAAGAGATATCAGGTAAAGTGTATAATTTAGATTTGAAAAACGGAGGAATCCTTGCTTGGTGCATTCTGAATAATCAGGATGTTTTTTCAAAAAACTTTCAAGAGTATTCCAAAGAGTTTAATTTTTTGACTTTAAACGACCCTTTCAACCAGCAGCTTTTAAAAACTTATCAACCAAAATCGATTCTTTACATGCCGATCAGCATTGAAAATGAAGTAATCGGAATTTTCACTCTGGTTACTATCAAGAAAGCGCTTGAATTAAGTCAGGAAGACATTGAAGGAATTCGGCGGCTTATTAATCAGCTCAGTTCTGTTTTAAGAAATTCAAAACTTTATTCAGAAGTGGAAAAAACAAAAAACGAACTGATTGAGAAAAATAGAATCATTTTTCTGGATATTAAAATGGCCAGAAAGATTCAAAAAGCCCTGCTTTCATCTGAACTCAAAGAAGATTATCCCATCAGTCTTTTCGCTTACTACAAACCTCAAAGCGAAATCGGGGGAGATATTTATGATATTACCTCTCTTTCGAAAAATAAATTAAGGCTTTTTCTTGCAGATGCCACCGGACACGGCATACAAGCTGCTTTGATTACAATTTTAATTAAAAGCGAATATGAAAAAATTAAAAACTTTGACTTGCCGCCTGATGAAATCCTGAAAATCCTGAACAATAGTTTTGCCTATCAATATTCTCAATTAACAATTTTTTTCAGCTGTATTCTTTTAGATATTGATTTTCAAAACGGGAAAATAGAATATTCATCCGCCGGGCACCCCGCTCAGTTCCTGATTAAATCTGAAAATATTTTAGAAATAAAAAGCAAGGGAAAACTCATAGGCCTGGCTGAAAATGCAAAATATACCTTAAAAACAACTCCTTTTGTTCCATCCGACAAACTCCTTCTTTTTTCAGACGGTCTTTTCGAAGAATTTAACGAACAAGGCGAAGAACTGCTTGAAGAAGGGCTTTTAAAACTGGTTAAAAAAATTCAAAATGCCCCGATCCATGAATTGGGAAACTATCTGGTCAGCTCTCTGGAACAATACATAGGCAAGGGCGCTCCCCAGGATGATATTACCCTCATCGGGATAGAGTATCAATAAGTTTTATTTCAGCTTCCTCACCCTGATCAGGGTTTCATCCGACATCAGGCTTTCCAGTCCTTCATCATTGACCGCCGCGACCCGGATAAAATAGACTTTGTAATATTCCAGCCCTGTTAAATAATAGCTCAAGGTTCTGAATGAACTGTCTTTGATAAAAGACGAAAGGGGAATAAAAATAGGAGATGCCCCTTCATTTGCATCTTTGGAAAGATACTCATTTGTCTTTACTCCATAATAAATTTTATACCCGATAATATTTTTCCCGCTGCTTTCTCTAAACTGAAGCCTGACTTTTGTCTCGGAAGACTCTGCCTGAAGATCAAGAGGGATAGACGGAATATCCATCAAATCATATTTGATTCTGATGCCCGCCACTGAGGGGGAAATCTTACCTTCTGACGATGAAAATAAAGAAATCCGGAACTGGATATACCGCGCCGTTATTTTTGGATTTTCAGCTTTTTCAATATTATAATCCTGCCATGGAAGCATTTCTTCCGGAGTATATTGAGCAAAAGGCTCCCGCGAAGCACGGTACTGGAGAGTGGCATAAGTGGAAAGCTCTTTCTTCTGAATCAGTTCCAGATCGTAAATCGAGAGCATTGTTTCAAGACGAAATACTTTGGTTTGAATAAAACTGTCCCCTTGATTATAAACAGACAATTCTTTCTGCTGTTTGAAATCTCCTGAAAGAAAAAAATTATCCAAAAGTCCCCGATATCCTTTTCCCAGAATATACTCCCAGTCTTCCGGTACTTCAAGATACATGAGAGGAGAATGAGCTGTCCCGTCTTCGGTCGCAAAAACCTGTACAACCAGCTTCCCGTTTAAATAATAGCTTAAAAGACCCTCCGCAGGGTTATAGCTAATTTTATTGTGGCTCCATTCTTTTGTGGGGATATATTCTTTAGAATCAAATTCAATTGTCTTGAATTTTTCTTTATTGGCGGTATCGATAAAAAGATTTTCAAAACGGAAACACAGTTTTCCTTTTTTCAGATAAATCAAAAAATTTCTGGAAATTTTATCAAAAGGAAGCATCTCTGCCGACAAAAGGGTTCCTTCCTCAGTGGTAAAAGGTTTCAGCCAGAATTCAACAACCAGCCCCTGATAAAAATTCTTTGGATAGGAAAATCGGAGAAAACTGTTGACATTGTAAAAAAGCCCGCTTGTTTTTCCAAAAACAGCATCTTCAAAAACCGAGATATTGCTTTCTAAAAGTCCTTCCTGATCTATTTCTGTATCTGTATTTTGATTTTCAATTTTCTGACCGCTTTTTCCCTCTCCTTTTTCAAATGAGAAAAAAATCGAGTCCTTAAAATTTCTAAAAGCACTGTCTCCTTTTGCCACTCTGATCCATCCGTTTTCACTGACCGCGTTGTATAAATGAAAGTCCTCATTCTGATTCAGTTTAATTTCAATAACTCTGGCATGAAGTGAAACAGATAAAAGACAAAAGAATATAAAAAGCTTTTTTATCATGATTTTTCCCTTTCTTTGATAAAATAGTCAAACTAAATTTCGGATGATTTCAATTTTTTTAAACTCTTTTGAATCAAATGCCTTTTAAATTAAAATCAGGGATATATTCTTTCGACTGGGTTCCTTCTTCCTGAATAAAACCGTTTTCGATTCCAAGATCAACGGCATAATCGACCAATTCGTCATAATCACCGGCTGAAATTGAATTTTGAAGCTCTGGATAGGAAGAACATTGATAAACCGGTGTAAACTGATTCATAAGAGAAAAATAGACTTGAGAACCGAAATTTTCATAAAGAATTCGAATCAGTTTTTTTGAATCTTCAAGAAGCCCGGGTAAAACTAAATGCCTGATAATAGTCCCTTTTAAAATCATCCCCTGCTGGTCGAAAACCGGGTTCGCAGTTTGCCTGACCATCTCCCGGACAGCTTTGAAAGCATTTTCAAAATAAGAGGAAGATCGGGAGTATTTCACCGCATAAAAATCATCAAAATATTTGACATCAGGAAGATAAATATCTACCAGCCCTTCAAACAGTTTCAATGTTTCAAGATTTTCATAACTATTGGTATTATAAACCACAGGAATAACCAGCCCTCTTTTTTTTGCCTGAACCAGCGCGCTTTGAATCTGGGGAGCAAAATGAGAAGGAGTCACCAGATTAATGTTATGGGCTTTTCTTTCCTGCTGCTCCAGAAAAATCTCTGCAAGTCTTTCGAGAGAGACTTCCTCACCCCTTCCCTCCTGGCTGATTTCATGATTCTGGCAGAATACACATGAAAGAGTACAGTTTGAAAAAAACAGGGTACCCGACCCGTTTTGACCTGAAATACAGGGTTCTTCCCAAAAATGAAGGGAGGCTAATGCGATTTTCGGTAAAAACCCTGAACGGCAGTAGCCTTTTTCTCCTTTTAAACGGTTGGCTCCGCAGTTTCTCGGACAAAGCGTGCAGGATTCAAGGAGATGAAAATAATTTTTACTCATACCCTTCTCTTCAATTTAAGGAAAAAAATCAGGATTATTTTGAATGAAAATGGGCGATACTGGAATCGAACCAGCGACCTCTTGCGTGTCGAGCAAGCGCTCTAACCATCTGAGCTAATCGCCCATTCAAAAAAGATACATTAAATATAACGAATTAATACCACAATGGCAATTAAAAATATTACAATACCTAAAGATATGATATTGAAATATTTATCAATAAATATTTTCACCCGTTCCCCAAACTTATAGATCAGAAAACTCTCCAGAAAAAACCGGGCGCTTCTTGATACCAAAGATATCAAAACAAAGGGAAGAAAAGCAAGACCAAACATTCCGCTGGCAATAGTAAAAACTTTATAAGGAATAGGCGTAAATCCTGCCACACCCACCGCAAGCACTCCGTAAACCTGATAATAATGCTCCACATCCAGCCAGTTTTGAGGAGAAGTGATGTGAATCGAAGTCAAAAAATCTTTAATCGGCTCAGCAATCAGAAATCCGATGAGATAACCTGCCATCCCTCCCAGAACAGAAAAAACTGAACAAAGAGGAGCAAAAAAATAAAGCCCTTTTTTGGGATTGCCCAGAGAAAGAGGAATCAAAAGGACATCGGGCGGGATCGGGAAAAAAGAGGATTCCGCAAACGACAAGGCGGCAAGGCTCCAGTTTGCATGTTTACTGGTACTAAATCCCAGCACCTTATCATAGAGTTTTTTTAAAATTTTCATTTATGATCTCCTGTATTTCTTGATAAAAAGATAAGACGGACCAGTTCAAGCACCGCCATCAAAGCCGATGCTATATAGGTGAGAGCGGCCGCCTGTAGAACTTTTTTTGCCCCTGAGTACTCCTGCTCCGAAAAATAATTTTTCTTTAAAATAGCCAGCGCTCTTCTGGATGCGTCAAATTCCACCGGAAGGGTAAAAAAGTGAAAAATCACCACCCCCGCATAAAAGAAAATCCCGATTGTAATCAAAATTTTACTTCTCAAAACAAGACCGATCAAAAAAAGAGGAATAGCTGCCCAAGAACTGATATTAATCCCTGGGACAATGGTATTTCTGAAAATCAGCGGAATGTATCCCTTGGCGTGCTGAACAGCGTGCCCTGCTTCATGCGCCGCAACTCCCACCGCCGAAACCGAACTTGAATCATAAACCGATTCTGAAAGCCTTAAGGTTTTATCTCTCGGATCATAATGATCGGTGAGACTCCCCGGAGTTTTTGCTATTTTTACATATCCGATCCCGTATGAATGAAGGATTTCCTGCGCGATCTGTGCGGCAGTCTTTCCGCTTCGGATGTTCTGCCGGCTGTAATATTGAAAAGTGCTTTTCACCCTGTACTGTGCCCAGAAAGAAAGAATCAGGGCAGGGAAAATCAGAATATAACTCAAATCAAAAAGCGCGGGCATGGGTCTTTCCTTTTTTTAAAATCTTTTGAGATTATAAATTTAATATTTTTTTCTTTAAACTTTGAAAGGATATCCTCAAACAGCTTTCATTTTTTGCAATATTAAGATTAAATTTTATTTAACTTTATCTTAAAAGGATTTTTGAATGAAAAAAATAGTTATTCTTGCCCTTCTTTTTTCAGCAGGCAGTCTTTTTTCATATAGTTATCAGACTTTAAAAACAGACCATTTTTATATCCATTTTCCCGAACACCTGAATAAAGAAAAAGCTCTTCAGGCAGCCGAATGGGCGGAAGGAGCTTATGAAACGCTTCGGAAAATCTTTCCCTACGATGTCGCCCCGGTTCATATCAAACTCATCACAGACAGCGACGATGCCAATGGAAGCGCAATTACCCACCCGGTCAATTTAATTCAGATTTACCTCACCGAACCTTCTTCCGAATCTGAAATCGGTTATGGAGACTGGCTCCAGGGAGTGATTATCCATGAACTGACCCATATTTTTGAAATGGATGCGGTCAACGGCTACAGTTCGATTCTAAGAACTATTTTTGGAAAACCGGCTTTTCCTTTCACCAACCCAAACTATACCACTCCTATCTGGTTTCACGAAGGGATGGCTGTTTTTAATGAAAGTGTTTTCACTGAAGACGGACGGCTCAATTCTACAGAATACGATACTTATTACAGGCGGGACGCTCTTTTTTACCGTTTCCCTGATATTTCTCTTTTCAGCTCTTATTTTACCAATCCGCAATACCCCTATGGAAGCTCTCCCTATATTTACGGCGCCGGGATTTTTAAAGAAATATACAACACGCTTTCTGAAAAGAAAAACTTTACAGGAGACTTGGCTTACAACCAGGCAGGCAGGTTTTATTATTTTTTCAATTACGGAACCGAAAATCTCTTAGGAGAAGAACTGCCCTATACCGAAGTTTATCAAAGATTCACCCAGTCAGAAACAAAAAGGCAGGAAAAAAATCTCTTGGTTCTTTCCGCTCTTCCTTTTACTGAGAGCAAAGTCCTTAAGGTTCCGGAAGACTTAAATGAAATTACTTCGCTGGCTTCCAGCCTCTACAATCCTCTCCTTTTTTATATTGAAAAAAGCGCTTCTCAAAAGCCGGTTCTTTATCAATACAATCCTGTCGAAAAGAAAAAAATGGAAATCTTAAGTGAAAAAGGTCTGGGAGACAGGCTTTTCGTCAGTCCTTCCGGGAATTTCCTTTATTTTACCCTTTTCAAGAAATTGAATTCTGAATTTTACTCTGTTCCTTATTTTTATGATATTAAAAAGAAAAAATACTACCCTGTCAGCAGTAAATTGACCCGAATGACAGAAATCGCCTCTTCTTATAACGACAGCCAGTTGATCGGAATCAAAATCACAGAAGAAGGGGAAAAAAACCTGACCTTGTTTGACCAGAACTCACAAGAACTTAAAACGCTTGAAACAAAAACCAGAGCCTACAGCCCGCTTTTTCTCCCAGACGGCAATCATGTCCTGACTTTTGAATCCATGAAAAAAGAAACCACGCTTTATAGTTTTGATCTTTCCACAGGAGAGAAAAAACTTGTCCTTTCATTGAAAGGAAAAGTGAGAACTCCTGTTTTAAGCGGGGACACGCTCTATTTTTCCTATGACCTCAACGGAGTTTACAATCTTTACTCTCTTTCTTTGAAAGACAATAAACTGACAGCGCTAAGCCATTTAAAAACAGAAGGGATTCTTCCTGCCCCTTCTTTGAATCAGCTTTATTTTCTCTATCTGGGCAAAAAAAACCACGAAATTCATGAAATATCTCTTTTAAACATAAAATCTTATGAACCTGAAACCCTTCCAAAGATTTCATCTCAGAGCATTCCTTTCGAGTCTTACCAACCTAAAAAAATTGATGCGCCTGTCTATGAATCTTATATTCCATTCTATTATTCTCCTATTCAAGGATGGATGCCCCTTTTTCAATATGACGGGACCAATCTTTATGCCGGATTGAATTTAAGCGGGAGCGACCCTTTAGGAAACCATTTTTTCAGCTTGAGTCCTTATTACGGATTGAGTGAGAAAGATTATGGATATTTTTTAAACTACACCTATTTTCCCGATGATTCTATCCTGTTTTTCAAATTCTCGGCTTCAAAAAACTCCACTACTTATACTAACGCCCCTCTTCTTGCAAGCGGCACAAGCGATTATATTCAAAAAGAATTTGAAAACTCTCTTTACAGCGGAATCAAGGTAGAAACCTTAAATTTTTCTTTTGCACTGGGGCTTGGAGGAATTTACAACTCCTGGAAATCAGATTCTTCCGCCCAGTACTATTTCTCTTTTTATACGGGAAGTTTTTACGGTCCTTCTATCTTCCTCCAGTTTTCCAATAAAGACTTCTACCTTGACTCAATTGTGCCTGAAAACGGGATAGATCTTTATCTTTCCTACACCCATTTTATTGATCCAGATATTCAGCAGATGACAGCTAAAACAGGGCTTTCTCTTTCTCTTTTTCTGGATTCCGTCTTGTCATTGCAAAATACTCTGGAAGCTCAGCTCGGCGAGAAGCTGCCCCAGGAATACTTTGTCCTTTCCATGCGGGGATATAGAGACAGCAGTATCAGAGGATATTACTACTGGATGGGAAGCTTTGAATTTTTATTTCCTTTCTTAAACATCAATGCAGGGTTTTCCAATAAGCCTTTCTTTTTCAGATCCATTTACCTGAATCTTTTCTATGACTATGCTCAGGTGTCCAATACCGGATTTGGGAAAATGAAACTAGATGATTTTTATATCGCAATGGGAGGAGAATTAGGTCTTTCCATGCTTTTGACTTATGGATTTTATCTTGATTTTGTAGTAGGATACGCTTATGCACAGACCAGCGGTGAAAGTTCTTACTATTTCAATTTCAAGGTTCCTTTTTCTTTCTTATCGGATCAGGCTGGAATCAGCGCTGAACTCCAAAGAAAAAAGATTTTATCCGGCAAGTATTGAAACATACCCCGTGTCATTCCCCGGCTTGACCGGGGAATCTATTAAGCAAGATAATCAATCTACTGGATTGTCCGGTCATACTTCGACTCTGCTCAATACAAGCGCCGGACAATGACAATTTCGGGTTGATAATATTTGCAATTTAAATTCAGTTATGTATAGGATAAGTTAGTTAGGCTCAAATTTACCCCCTCAGGAAAATCTGAAATATGGAATATTCGAGTAAAATAAGAAACAGATCAAGATGACTATATAATTGCCCTTCATCAATCCTAACGGATGATCATGATTTTTTTTCTGTCCACTGATTCTAAAAAACTGAAATCAAAATAATTTAAAAGATGAGGTATTTTTTTTATAGAAGGATTTTTCTTTAAATTGCTCCATTTTAGTTGATTTTCAAGAAGAATTAAAAAATTTTGAGGAAGCGAAAGATTAAATTGATGTTTACTCCATACATACTCAATATATTCAGAAGTCGAGGAAATTCTTGATTTAATAATCAATTTTGACTGTTCCGGATTTGAATTTAAAAATTTCTCCGCCTGATCCAGCGCCTTTACAAAACGCTCAACCGCTTCTTTTTTTTCCTCTAAATTTGCTTTTTTACCGGATAGGGTCTGATAAATAAGAGGCATGTTGATATCGTTTAAAATAAATCCATTATCTCCGATTTTGGATAGGGTTCTATAAATATTGGGTTCCCACATTAAAATGGCATCCAGCTCGCCACTTATAAACCTCTCATTCAATTTCGAAGGAATATCGTTTACTATTTTTACATTTTTCAAACTAATCTGATTAAAATATAAAACAGTCTCTAAAGCATATTCTGCTGAAGTATTTGGAGTAACTCCGATTTTCTTTCCTTTTAAATCATTGATTGTTCTAATATTCTTTTCTTTTCTCAGTAAGAAAGCCTGAATATCCGAAACTGTCAAGACCCCAAGAATACGCAAATCAGGATTTTCTGAAACCTTATTACCGATCACGAATACCGCAGACAATCCTAAATCTATCTTATTATTTATCATATCTTCTACAGCAAATTTTCCCGTTTCATAGATCCGTATAGAAACATCTAGATGGTTTTCATTAAAAAAACCCTGCTTTTCGGCTATCCAGATTAAGGCCGAAGCTTCAACCAGAGGAGTTCCAATAGTCAGCTTTTCAATTTTTTGCTCTTGTTTTGAGCAGGAAAAAAATAGAAGTAACTAAATTGATTTTTGAAAAATCTAGGTTTCCTGAGTCTGTGAAAATTTGAAAACGGCTACTCTATTTCTTCATAGATTTCGATTTCATTGTGTTCGCAGAGATTGATCTCTCCCAGCTCATGATGTTCCAAAAGCATGACTTTCGGACAGCTTGCTTCAGAACTTTGACCGATCACAATAGCCATTCCTTTATTGGTAGTGATCACTGTTCCCGTAGGGTAAAGCCCCAATAAATTTTTAAAAATCCCTGTAAAGCGTTTATCCAATTTACCCAATTCTGCAAGTTCTATAATATGGCGCATCGCGATATCAGGCTTCACCATGCTTTTATATTCCCTTTTTCGGATCAGGGCATCATAGATATCTGCCACAGCCACAATTCTTCCCGCAAAACTGATCTGCATTCCCCGTTTTTGATGCAGATATCCGCTCCCGTCTATTTTTTCATGGTGATCCATAGCGGCAAAAGCGATATTATCCCTTTCTTTTTGATTGAAAAACATAAACTTATCTTTAAAAAATCTTTCTACCGAGACATGCTCTTTTAAAATTCTAAACTCTTCATCACTTAAGGGTCCTGTCTTCGTGATAATCTCATAAAACCGGTTTTCTCCTTCTTTATAACGGAGGTATTTTCCAATATCATGCAGCAGCCCGCCGATAAAAAGAGATTCCAGTTCCGTTAAATCTGTTGTCATCTGGGAAGCAATATAAAGAGTAAAAAAAGCGACATCAATGGAGTGGTTGAAGGTATCAGGATGCCAGTTTTCAAGCTCAATCAGATAAAGGTATTCAAAATTAATCTCTTCTTGATTTTTCTGAAAACTCCTGATAATTTTATTGGCTGTTTCCTGAAATTTTTTATCGTTGATTTCGTTGTTGATGGTCAGAAAATCAAACGCTTCAGAAACATCTCTTTTAATGATTTCAATCGCTTTTTTTGTGGTCTGATAATCTTCCCTGCTGGCAAAACCGTCTTTAATAATATTTTGAATCTGCTGAATTGTCAAAGTTTTACTGTTGTATTGCGAATCTGTCTCAACCGTTATTGCTTCCTTTTTAAAAGGAGATATCTCATGCGATTCATTTGGAAAGTTCTTATTTCCTTCTTCATAAATAACAATAGTATGATTTTCCAGAAAATGCCCTTTCAGAAATTCTATTTCCTTACCGCTTAATACATGCCCTCGGGCAATAATCACTCTCCCGTTTTTACCGAAAATATCTTCTCCTAAAACATGACCGGGCAAAAGTTCGTTTAAAACTATTTTTTTCAGCATATTTAATCTCTTTCCAACGAGTTATTGTAATAATATTTTAATTTTTTTCTTATTTCATCATCATTGCTGACAGTCATAATTTCTTCGGCAAGCGCCTCGCACTCGGAAGCTTTTATATTTCCGAGGAGGTCTTTTACTTTTGGAATATCATAGATATTGACCGATAAAGAACGGATTCCGATCCCTGTGAAAAAAATGACAAAAAGCGGGTCAGAAGCAATTTCCCCGCAGACATAAAGGGGTTTGTTCCCGATTCTTTTCACGGCATAATCAATTATTCTTAAAAAAGAAAGCGAATAAGGATTATAAAGATAACTCAAATCAGGAGAACTCCTATCCACTGCAAGAGTATATTGAAGCAAATCATTGGTTCCGATTGAAATAAAATCCACCAGCGAAGCGATCAGATCAATAATCATCGCTGCCGCAGGTATCTCGATCATCACCCCGACTTCAATATCTTCATCAAAAAAAGTCCCCTCAATCATCAACTCTCTTTTCACTTCTTCAATCAGCATCTTAATCATCTTGATTTCATCCAGATTGCTGATCATCGGTATTAAAATTCGGACATATCCATAATGGCTGGCTCTTAAAATAGCACGGAGCTGAGTTTTAAAAAGACCTGAATTGACGAGACAATAACGGATTGAACGAAGCCCTAAAAAAGGGTTTTTTTCTATTTTCTCATCCTTGATATGATTTCGCCCGATATCAAATGTCCTGATTACTACCGGCTTGGGATTGACCATCACGGCCAATTTTTTATAAACTTCAAACTGCTGCTCTTCATCCATAAAAACACTAAAACTGACCTTACTGTCTTCATTGTCTATATAAAGAAATTCAGTGCGGTAAAGCCCGATCCCCTCGGCGCCGTAAGTGTATATTTTTTCAAGATCCGAATCAACTTCCACATTCGCCATCACAGTCAGATGAACCTGATCAAGCGTCTGGGCAGGCTGGCTTTTTGTTCTTTGAATCAAATCCAGATACTTTTTTTCTTTTTTCTCTTTTTTCTTTTGATATTCCATTAATGTAGCCGGTTCAGGATTGATATAGATCATCCCATCATAAGAATCCAGTATCAAGAGTTCATTTTCACGAATATGGGACAGTATTTTTTCAGCGCCTACAATAGTCGGGATTTCCAGACTCCGGGCAATAATAGCGATATGAGAGGTACGCCCGCCCTTTCCATGGATAATTCCGGAAACGATTCCTTTTTTAATCAATGAAAAATCGCTGGGCATAATCTCATCGCTGACTAAAATAAAGCTTTGACCGGTTTCCCGTTTCATGTTCAGAATTTCTTCGGTACTGCCGTAGCTTTTACCCATCAGATGGCTGATAAAACGATTTCGGATCGTGCTGAAATCATGGATTCTTTCCTGAAAATAATCATCTCTGATCTTTTCAAGCCTTTCAGAAAAATAACGGATAACATTAATAACAGCGTATTCCGCATTAATTCTTTTTTCCTGAATTTCCTTAATCATTTTTTCACGAATTTCTTTGATCATCATGATATAAGAACGGGAAATACTTTCAATATCAGAAACGACATTCCCGTCTTTTAAATAATTTTCTTCTAAATGAATCAGTACTTCTGCGGTTTTAAAAACTTTTGCTATTTCCGCATTGACTTCATTATCATCTCCAAGTTGTTTTTTGGGTATATTGCTGTCGTCTATTTCCCGGATCAATTTAATCACCGGAGCAATGACAATTCCTTCAAATACAGGAGTTAAATCAGAATATCTTATCTCAAAACTTTTGGAGTTCTGCATTAATTATTTTACCCTTTGGATCAATTTTTACCTTAAACGAAAGCTGGTTTTCCTGTGCGTCAAAAACTCTTACAAAAACAATATTCTCTTCTTCGTCTTTGTTTAAATCTTTATCGGAAATCACCAGCTCAAAATTTTCAATTTTATTGTCAAAGATTCCATCTTTCGGAAGAAAATATGCCCACTCTTTTGCGTTGAGAGTATAATATCCCCCTGCTATCACATTCAGATTATCCAATACAGTACAATCGATTCTGATAAATTCCCCGATTTTTTGGGCTTTCACTTCCTTTAAAACAGGAGCAGTATTGTCCATTGTCACAAACCGGCTGACTTCTTCAATCATTTCCCTGTCATCGGCTGTATTGTTCATTTCATCAGAAACGGTCAGTTTAAGCTGGTAAATCCCATCCGGAACCACACGGGTATCCAGATCAAAACTATTCCCGTAAAGACGGTCTGTTAATGGGAGCCAGACTTTATCATTTTTCTCTTTAAAAGAAAGCTGATAAAAAAGTTTATCGTTGTCTGAATCATAAACATTCCAGTTTGCGGTTAGTATATAGTTTTCTTTTTTAGAATTGGTTTCATTTGTATTGACTTTAAAATAAGAAACAGTCGGCTGACGGTTTTTTAAAAGAAAAGGCTGATTAATTCCTTGAAAAACAGGCGTCTGATAAAAATCACTCGTGGCAAGCACTACTTTATACTGGAGATACCTTGCCTTGGAAAGAGCGACAATACTTCCTTCCGGATTGACATAGGGACCTGTCCAGTCAGACCATGTCTCATCTTGTTTTTCTGAGTTTCCGCTTCGGATGAAAAGTTTGACAGAAGTTTTTTCAGGAGTCAGGGATTCCCATGAGACGCTTCCTATTTTTCCTTCGCCTCCCATATCAATCACTCTGGAAACGAATTCCCCCGTTTTAGAAAAAGAATAGCTTAATGCAAAAACCTTTCCAAGATTTCCAGTCGCCGCGTAAATCTGATCCTTATCCTTGATCAGGGATAAAATCTGTTCTTCTTTTAAAGAAAGAAAAACGGATAAATTATTGTCTTTTTCATTGAAACGATAGAGAAGCCCTGCGCCGCCCCCGACATAAACATTGCCGTCATTGCCCTGGGTTACAGTATAAAGCACTGTGTTGTCACGGGTAAAATGCTTATAAATTTTCCCTTTTTTAAAACTATACAAAGAATTCTTGACAACCGCTTTTTTGGCGTTTGTATTGCCGTTGGTTGTACTGGACTGGTTTTGATTTGTCTGTTGAGTTGTGTCATTGCTTTTCTTCGGTTTCCCTTCCTGAATCAAAAAAGTGTCGGTATAGTCAAAATCAAGACCTGGAATTTTTGCAGCCTGAGCCGATGTGACAAAATAGATTTCCCCAATTTCATTGACATAAATATCATTGATCTCGTCTTCGTAAGTATCATAAAGCGTGCTGACTTTTTTTGTTTTCAAATCCAGTTCGTAAAGAACCCCATTCCCTTCACTTCCAAAATAAAGACTGTTTTTATATGCCGCCAATGATAAAAAATGATTTTCTTTTTCATTTTTATAAAGCTCTGTTTTTGTTCCTTTTTCATCTATTTCATAAATTGCTGCGCTGTCTCCGGTAGCAGCGTAAAGTTTCCCGTCATGATAGATTAATTTCCACAGATAGGTTTCTTTATCAAAAACAGCTGTTTTTTCAATTTTTTTATCACTCAGGTTCATTTTATAAAGCGTATTGCTGGGAGACTCCGTAAAGTAAAGCGCATCATCAGAGAGGGCAAGCGTATTGACAGAAAGCCCTCTGCCTTTATATAAAGCTTTCGATTCCCCTGTTTTCAGGTTGATTTCATAAAGAACATCGGTGTTCCCGGTGCCGGCGTAAATAAAATCTCCTTTTTTTGCCAGTGAATAAACCAGAAGGTCTTTGTTGTTAAAAATTTCTTTCATTTCAGGAGACAAAAGGATTCTCCCCGTTTTATCCAAAGAGGTGTTGACAAAAGTACCTTTGGAAAACTCCTGAATGCCTTCAAAACTAGTGTATATTGTCTTCGCAGACCAGATTATGGTAAACGGAAGCAGAAAAATCATACCGAATAATATCTTTTTTTTCATAAAAACTCCTTTTTTCATTCTCAAGCTTTATTTCAAGCGTAATTTTAATCCTGATTATAATCAATTCTGACATATACCGGAAGATACCCGGCAATCAGATAATTGGTTTTAGTGTATTCTACCTTTCTTTTCCCTTTCAGAAAATAATTTCCAGATTCCTTAAACGCAAAATTCATCATTTTAGAAAGAGGCAGATTCGGCATAGACGCCCCGCCGACCACGGCTCCTATTTTATCCGCATCCATCCATACTGCGATTTCATTAAAACTTGCGTTCAGGCTTAAAAGTTTTAAAAGCTGCTCATAGCTTTTGGGATATAAAAGCTGGGCATACTGGGTAGAAAAATTGATATTTTCTACTTTCGCGCTGGAAATATTCAGCTGGATAAAAGGTTCGCTCAGATTTTTAGGAAGGGTAAACTTGACAATCTTATCAATATAGTCTCCCTTGTAAAGCCTTAAAAAAACTCTCACCTGAACGGTGTCTCCAGGTTTCACATTATCATTTAATAAAACTGCTTTCTCAAGACTCGCAACACGGTATTGGGGAATTTTTTGAAGCTCCACCTCAATCCCTTCCAGACTGATTTCAGAAAACCAGTTATAAGTGAGGTACTGAATCGGCGCAATCAGTTTCAACGCTGCCTGAGTCAATGAAGCTTCATTATTTCCAATAAAATAATCATTAAACTCCAGAGTATCCGTTCTATTTTCCTTTAAGTTTTTAACTTTCAGTTTAAACTTCCCGATTACAGTTCCCTCCGGCATTTTCGCATCCAGTTCATAGACAGAGGAAATCAGAATGCCTGTAAAGAGATTCGGAAAAAAAACAGGGTCTTTTACCATTTCATAATGATAGACTTCCTTTTGATCCTGATTGGTGAATTGAATGACTATCGGCATCATAGGCGCTTTTTTTCCCAGTTCTCCTGCCACAGCAGTTTCTTGATCCCCGTAGGCAACCCCTACTTCATCCGTTGCGGACGCAAACTTCCATGATATGTTTAAATTGGGAAGAACATAATGAACAAATGCCCTTGTCATCGGCATTTCTATATAACCGGCTTCCATAAAGGGGTGTCCGAAAACAAGCACCTGATTTCCATTTACATAAGTAACGGTACCGATTGCCGCGATATTCGCATCTCCGCGCACCAGCTGAATCCCAACCGCATCGCCGGGTTTTAAACCTTTTTTCCCTGAAGAAAGACCGCTTGAGTCACCCCCGCCCTGAATCACCTGAAAACCCAGATTATTCATCTTATCTTTTAAAAAATCAACCACTTTGTTATTTAATCCGGAAACAAATAAAGGCGTCGAAATCAGTTTAAAATCTCCTAATCTCCCCTGATCCGGCGAAATATAGTGATAATTCATCTTTTCAGCTGTTTCTTTATCTAAAACCCCAAACTTCAGAGGCTCAGACTTGATTTCTTTTTTAGTTTTCAAGGCGGGAAGCATTTCTTCTATCGGCTGGATTCCTCCGATCGCTTCTTTCAAATATCCCCAGGTATAGGCTAATGCCCCTACCAGTTTTCCATCGATATAAATAGGGCTTCCGCTCATCCCCTGAGCAATTCCGGAAAGCTTGATCTCCTCTCCTGAAAATTTAGCCAGAATCAGGCTTCTTTTAGGTTCAATATTATGAAGAACGCCTATAATTTCCACATCAAAACGAACCGCATCTTCCCCTTTGACCACTGTCAGACCATAGCCCTTCATTCCGGCTTTGACATCTTTTAAAGACATGATTTCTTCCGAAAAAAGAGCGCTGGAAATCATTAAAAGAAACAACAGACAAAAGATTTTCTTCATTTTAGCCCCAATATTATTATAAATGTTCTTTTTTACTAAAAAAATTTAAAGTTTTAAATTAAAAATTTAATAAAAAAATATAAAAATAATGAATTCTCTCAAAGAAAGTCTTTTCTTTTTGTCAACTTTCTCAAAACAAAAATAATAAAATCAAAATTTCTTTTTTCATTTTTTTATTATTTTTTAGTTATTTTATTAAACATATAATTTTACAGCTTAAAAGATTTGCCTGAGGAGTGAAACAAATGAAGAAAATTTTTCTTGCGCTTTTTCTGATGATCCTGCCGCTGACCGGCGGGGCATCTACCTGGGATCCGGGAGATTTAATCAATGCCGTAAAAAGAAGCCAGGTCATTACCGAGCTTTTTATGGAACGGTGGACTGTCATGCAAAACAGCGTTTCTATGGAAACTCTGGCACCGATGTCGGAAGAGGTTAAAAAGGGTCTGAATATTGATTCAAAGGATAAAAATAAAAAAGAGAAAAAAGCGAAAGATTTGAATATTCCTGAATTTTCTCTTGCTGAAAAATTTTATTATATCAATCGGGGCGGTTTTTCAAAAAATCTTGATATTGCATTTCATGGAGAAGATATTCTGGGATACAATGTCAACACCCCTTTTGGAAGATATGATCTGACTCTTTTTAGAGTTTTCGGCTCAGCTATTGTGAAGTTTGAAGATCTCATTGATTTCGGGATCACTCAATGGGGTTTTGCGATCGGAGCTGCCGGATACCGCTACGGGATGTATAAAAAAACAGAACTCAATGACAGCTTGGACACCGCTCATGAATACGGAAAGTTTAATGTTAAAGATTATCTTTATACTCAGGTTTTTGATGACCTGATTGTTTTCACCAATATTTTTAAAGGCTTTGGCTATGTTCATACCGGCATTCTGATGAATGAACAAGTCGATCCGGGATCAGACGGGATGGTGAATACAGCAGACGATAAACAAATCAGCTCAAAAGCGAGACTTTTTTTTGACAGCAATATTTTAGGCATGCTTTTTGCAAATTTGGGGTACAACTCTGATTCCGATAAAGCCGAATATTTAAGCACTAAAACAGAAATATTTGCTCTATTAAGCGTTTTCGGCGCAGTTGAAAAAAGAGCTTTGTTTCCAGATTTATCAATAGGCTACACCTACAACAACCCTGCTGTCGGTTTTGAAAACATCAATCTGGCAGGAGCGCAGATTCCTCAATCTATTCATACTCTTTTCATGGATATTCACTATACCTATTACAATGCTTTTTATATCAAAGCGAAAGGTGAAATTTTTCTATCCGGACAAGTAGATCAGGAAAATGATTTTCTTTTCAGGCAAGCTTACGGGGAACTGGGGCTTCGGTTTGATACTTTTGATATTATCGGGAACGCTGATAAATACTATGGAGACGGAATGTCGCAATTCTTTTTCTCCTATTATTTCATTTTCGGCATGAGCTATCTGGTGAATCAAAGAACCATGGACTTTGGAAATGACACACCCGAAGTCATTGGGTTTTCTTTAGGTTTCAAGATGAATTTTGCAGGATTTTTTGGAGGAGGAAGCGTGGAAGGAAAAATCAGCCGCAACTATTCAGAAAAACTGAATAACCTGATAGAAGCCTACGATCACTGGATTATTGAGCTGACGCTTCAAATCGGATTCTAAGGAGGAAAACAATGAAAAAAATATTTAACCTGATTTTTTTAATCTCAAGCCTTTTTGTCGTTGTTTCCTGTTCAAGAATCATCGACGCGCTCTGGAACCCGGAAGCTTCCGATTTCAGTATTACAGCCCGAAGCTATGGCACTTCTTATACCTCTACCACTGATAATTCAATTACTTCCGGTCAGATCCGCATCACTTTTCCAAAAACAGACCGGAGCGCCGCGCGAAATGGAAAAGACCTCAAAGGAGACTATTTCTGGGGCTACTATATTTACAGAAACAATTCTTCTCCTTATGACACTTATTCTCTCCGCTCAATCGATTCTCAAAATAAAGATGACGGAACAGCGGATACAAATAATACTGTTTTGACTTATGATACTTTCAGTGAAATCAGAAGCGGAAATTCCATTACAGCAGACGCGGCTGAGGCTGATTTCATAGATGCCTGTACACTGGGCGAAACCTATTATTACCGGGTTGTTGTGGTTTACCGGGAGTGGGATACGGGTCTGACCCCCGATATTAATGGCAAAAAATGGGGTTCTATCAGCGATAAATCCACCAGCAGCTGGGGAACAGCTAAGTGTTACTAAACTAGATTGATAATTTATTTTAAAACGATGGATATCTGTCCATCGTTTTTTTTACTTCAAGGGAGATTAAATGAAAAAGATAAACTTTTTTTCTCTTCTTTTTGTTTTTCTGATTACTTTACCTTTCTATTCTTATCCTTCCAACGATTTTCTTTTTTCCTGGAAATGCATTGATCCAAAAGGCTTGGTAATTTTTGAATTTGAGGCAGGCAGTATTTTTCCTTTCAAAGAAGGATTTGCTCTTTTCGAATATAAAGGGAAATACGGATACCTTGATGAAAAAGGCATTGTGAAAATCAATCCCCTGTTTTTTGACGCCTATTCTTTTCAAGAGGGAAGAGCCCGATATGTCCGGATGAAACTCGAAGGGAAAATGGGATATTATCTTTGGGGATATATCGATAAAAACGGAAAAATCGTGATTGAGGCTCAATACGACCATGCCTGGGATTTTCAAGAAGAGAGAGCTGTTGTTGAAAAAGAAGGCAGCTACGGGTTTATTGATCCGGACGGGAAAATCATCATCCCCCTCAGATACGAAGCCGCATGGGGATTCTCAGAAGGGAAAGCGCTGGTCAAAAAAGATAAAAAATACGGATACATAGATCAAAAAGGGGTTTTTCTGATTGAGCCGGTCTATGAAGAAGCGGGAGATTTCAGCCAAGGTCTTGCTTTTGTCCGTAAAAACGGAAAATACGGTTTTATTGACGAAAAAGGAAACGAAGTTATTCCCATGATTTTTGATTCAGTAAAAAACTTTTTTGAAAAAAAAGCTGCCGCCGCTCTTTACGATATTGAAAAAGATCGTTTTTACTGGGGATTTATCGACACTTCCGGAAAGTGGGTTATTCCTCCTAAATTTACCAATGCCGACCGTTTCTCAGACGGGATCGCAGCTGTCCAGTTCGGCTACAGCTGGGGATATATTGATGAAAAAATGAAAATTATTTTAAAACCGAAATTTTTATTCAAAGACAATGATTTTCCTGAAAAATACCATAATGGTCTTTTGCTTTATCAACAAGAAGGGAAATACGGATATTTAAACACAAAGGGAGAAGTAGAGATTCCGGCAAATTTTACAAAAGCGGGAATTTTTTCAGAAAATAAAGCTTTTGTGAGCGAAAACTAAAAAAATAAAAGGATAAAAAAATGGCAGAAACATCAAAAAACAAAAGAAATCCGAGAAACAACATCAAAGACGGGATTTATACCATCGGCGGAGGAATCGTCCTTGCGGTGATTGAGATTATCAGCCGTGAATTTTTTAATCAGACATGGACTGTTAAGGGACTGCCGCTTTTTGTTCTGGCTGGGATTATCGGAGGAATCGGGGTGATTATGCTCATTGTCGGATTGATCCAGAAAAAGAAGGCTCAGACTCATCAGCCTATGTAAATATTAAGTCTATTTTCAATAAAATCCCCGAATATCCAGCCCGCTCTCGATCTTCGGGGACATTTTTTATTTCAGTCCGTTTTTATTAAAAAAATCACCATACTGACCGTCTATTTTCATAATGTGGTTAATAAACCAGTCTCTTAGAAAAGTCATCAGATGGGTCGATAATGAAAGAGCTTTGCCTCTCTCCAGATCTTCTTTCGCATCCGATATTTTTTCCACAAATTTCTGATGCTGTACTTTCTGCTCAGGAAGTCCTGGATAACTATACTGTTTCATCAGTGTTTCTTCAGCTCCGAAGTGGTATTTTGTATACTCTACTAAATCAGTAACCAATTTGAGTAAAACATCCTTCGCTTTTTTATTTTTAATCGCAACATACAGTTCATTCATAATACCCAGAAGGTGCTGATGGTGCTCATCCATTTTTTCTACTTTCACACTGTATTTTTTCCCATCCCAGATAATAAATACATCTTTCTTTTTTAAAATATTTTCGTCTCCCGCCTCTGAAACGCTTTTTCTCTGAGTGTCTATTTTAAAAAACTGAATTAAATCAATAATATCGCGGGTTTGTTTTTCAAGCTCCTCGCTTGAAGCCGCCACTTCTTCTACCAGCGAGGCGTTGTTTTGAGTAATCTCATCCAGATGCGCCACAGCCAGATTGATCTGATCCACCCCGTTTGCCTGTTCTTCGGTAGCTAAAGCCACTTCCTGAATACTGGCGCTGGTGTTTTCAATCTTGTTTTTAATTTCAAGGAATTTTTTTTGGGATTCGCCAGCCTGTTTATTTCCCTCGCTGATTCCTTTTACAATTCCCTCAATCATATCAGAAATCTGTTTCGAATTTTCTGCAGCTTTCTGAGCCAAGGTTCTGACTTCATTTGCCACAACCGCAAACCCTTTTCCATGTTCTTTGGCACGGGCTGCTTCTACAGCCGCATTCAATGCCAGAATATTGGTCTGAAAAGAAATTCCTTCAATAATTTTTACAATATCTTTGATTTTGACTGTCTGTTCAGTAATATTTTTCATAGAAGAGACCATTTTTTCAAGAGATTTTTCCCCCTCAAAAGCCGTCTGCTGAGTTTCATGGGTCAATTTTTTGGCTATGTTTGAATTGTCCGCTGTGTTTTTCAGATTCGCCGTCATTTCTTCGATCGCCGAAGCCGTTTCTTCCAATGAGGCAGACTGGGAATCCACCCGCTGAGAAAGATCCTGATTGCCTTGCGCCAGTTCGGAAATACCCATCAGAAAATGCTCTGTATTCTGAAAGATTTGATGAATCATACTACTTAATGAATCAATAAAGCGATTATAGTTCGAACCCAATTGACCAATTTCATCTTCGGATGAGACCTCAATTCTTGAGGTCAGATCCCCTTCTGCTCCTTTTTGAAATTTCCCCACCAGTTCTTTCAGCGGTCTAGAGATTGATTTTGAAATTCCGAGTGAAAAAAGGAAAATTAAAAAGAAAACCCCGATGCCGATGAAAACTTCATAATAAAGGATTGTCATTTCTTTTTCAAAAATTGATTCCAAAAGAATCGTGTTTTTATTGAGAGCCGTCAGCAATTCACCATTTTTTTCAGCAATATATTGAAAAGATTCCGGATTTTTTTCAGCCAAAACTTTTTCAATATGGGCATGAAATCCGACCCAAAGCATTTTAATGACCCGAAGCCCTTCTTGAACTCCTTCGCCCTCTAAAGCCTGTATTTTCACCAAATCTTTAAATTCTGCGTCTTTTGAAGCCATTCCTCCTTCTATAAAGACCTGCAAAGTCGATTCAAACAATTTAACAGTTTTTTGAATCTGCTCTTTGGAAAAATGATTTGAATAATAGAAGCAGATTTCTTTTGAAATTTTTTGAGAAAGCATTCTCTGCCTTCCTGAGAGATTAATCACAAGCGCATTATCTTTATTTTGATTCAAAACAACCATCACATGAATCACAATACCGAGAAAAACTAAAAACATGATTCCGTGAGAAAAGAGAAGTTTGACAGAAATTTTTTTATTTTTTAAAATTGCCATAAAAGACTCCTGAATACTTTATTATAAAGATAAATTAAAATTAAGATTTTTTTATGAATAAAACAAAAAAAAGAATAAAATTAAGGTGACGACCGGATTTGAACCGGTGAATCGCGGTTTTGCAGACCGCTCCCTTAGCCACTTGGGTACGTCACCAAAGAATCGTTCTTTAAATTTAGTTTATCTTTTCTTTTTTGTCAAATCTTATTTAAAAAATCCTTCGGGAGGGATTTTTTTCTGTGGCAGTATTTTTCGGGTTATTTTATTTGCAAGTTTTTCTAACCTATCGTTTTCTCATTTCTCTTATTGATCCATTTCTCGTTTTAATCGAATATTCCTTATTTCAGATTTTCCTGAGGGTGGCAAATCCAAACCCCC
>Ga0209518_1000351_pt1 | contig 60212 bp, 70 predicted proteins | sample RifGroB1_FD_183993 | JGI IMG/M metagenome (GOLD analysis project Ga0209518, IMG submission 183993) | Groundwater microbial communities from Rifle, Colorado, USA - Groundwater B1 (SPAdes) (version 2) | ecosystem: Environmental > Aquatic > Deep subsurface > Groundwater | place: Rifle, Colorado...
TGCGCTGAAACACCTGCCAAATATTTTTTTTCTGCTTCAGGGATTCCCAAACGGTCAAAGGTTTTTTTAATTTCAGGAGAAACTTCCGCCCATGTTTTACCTTGTTTATTTTGAGAGCGAACAAAAGAATGAATATTGGAAAAATCTATTTTTGACAGATCGGCTCCCCAGACCGGCATTGCTTTTTGTTCAAATATATCAAAGGCGCGCAAGCGAAATTCACGCATCCATAAGGGTTCTGCTTTCATTTCAGATAATTCCTCTACCGCTTTTCTGGTTAAGCCTATAGTGGACTTATAAGTATATTTTTCGGGCATGCGAAAGCCATATTTATACCCCGTCTTCATTTTAACTTTTGGCTTTATCATGAATTCGATTTATTAGATAATTTACGCGTTTATCTTTTTGAGCGGTTTTTGAGGTCGTTTTGGCATGGTTCCAACTCTAATTTCATAAATTAGGGCTGGACAAAACGATCGAAACCTCGGAGTCCCGCGCTGGCGGGACGAGAATGAGCGAGAAAAGCATAAACGCGGAAATTCTATTTTGATTTAATATTCTTAAAACCTTCTTTGTCTATTTTTGTTAATAATTCGTTTCCTCCGCCGCTTATTATTTTGCCTGCTTTTAAAACATAGACTTTATTTGGCGCAAGATATTTAAGAAGTCGGGTCGTGTGAGTTATTAAAATAAAAGCTGTTCCTTGCCGGCGCATATTTTCGATTATCTTTGCCGTATACTTCAAACCGTCAACATCAAGACCCGAATCTATCTCATCTAATAACGCGACACGCGGACGCAAAGTGACCAATGTTGCCAATTCCACCCTACGTTGTTCTCCGCCAGAGAAACCAACATTTACGTCCCGATCCACAAAATTTTCAGACAAACCTGCTTTTTCCAACATTCCAGTTAAATGTTTACGCCAGACAAGCAGAGGCATATGTTCTTTATTTATAGCGTTATTTGCAAGCCTTAAAAAATTTACCAAAGAAACGCCCGGCAAAGAAACAGGGTGCTGAAAAGCCAGAAATAAACCTTCTTTAGCGCGGTCTTCAGGATTAAGTTTAAGAATATTTTTGGTTCCCAAAAAAACTTTCCCTTTTTTCACAATATAGCGAGGGTCTCCGGCAAGCGCTAACGTTAAACTGGATTTTCCGGAACCGTTTGGACCCATTAATACATGAAGCTCTCCTGATTTTATGTTAAAAGAAACGCCGTCCACAACCTTTTTAGTTTTGGTCCAAACCTCAAGTTTTTGTATTGAAAAAATTATTTTGGCCTTACGCATAATAGTATCCATTAAGTTTACCTTGTTAAAAAACCCCGTCAACAAGTTATATCTATTGTGAATTCTTAAATAAATAGCTAATATGCAAAAGGTTCGTTTACAAAAAGGAGGCCGTGTGTTCAAAGGAATTATCGCATTTGCTCTAATGTTTTTACTAGACCTAACGTTTGTATATCTTACAGTAACGTCAACGAATATTGGATTTGCGATGTTTTGGGGAATTTTTGCTTTTGGTTGTATTTTTTCAACAATAAAAATTGCTTATTTAGCCTATAAGACTAACGAGTGGCCTGAAGTTACAGGCGGTCCGAGCATTACATATCTGAACCAACCTAGAAATAAACGTTAAAAAATAATAAAAAACTCCGATATAACATCGGAGCTTTATTTTTATTCTTTTTGCTGTTCAGCTTTAAGTTTTTTGATCTTCTTATCTAACTTATTAAAATTTATATCTAAATATTCTATTGCACTTTGCAGAGCAACATCGAAATCATAAGCTATGGCAAGTTCGGCGTAAGTTTCCTGGCCATCCGCAGAAACCAACCATAAACCCCAGCCGGATTCACCCGTGGCAATATTGCCTTCAGTAACCCTGAATTGATAACCATATCTGCGCGCAGAAACCATCTGATAAAGCTTATCAAGCAATTCTTCGGTAGTTTGACGTGAACGGAATTCCCAAACAAGAGATCTGCCTTGACTTGCCTGCCAAGCGAAACTTGCACCCACGGCTCTTTTAGCTAACCTTTTAAGTTCTTCGGGTTTTGGATCTGCATCCCAACCCATTCTATTGCTTGCAATACCAATATCATGAAAGCCCCAACCAAATTCAATAGGAATACCACGATAATACATAAAATGAGTGGCTTCAGATACGCCAATATCTTCAAACGCCTTCTTAAAAATATCGCCGTAAGGCAAAACCCAATTTCGCCATGTTTTATCAGGATAACCTGAATTCTGGCCTTCCGTCATGACAATAGACGGCAAATTATTACTATCAATAACCACAACGGCTTGTTTTTTAATATCTGCATTTATAAAAGTTAACTCGTAAGAGTCCGGGGATTTGCCTGAACCGTTGCATTGCGGACAAGTAGAATTATGTTTGCCCTTGCCTGAACACATTTTACAATCCGCAAGCGGAATTTTATCTTTTTTACCGGCTATACACCAACATTCTAAATTCTTAAACTTTTTTTTCCCTTTACAATTTGTGCAAACCATCACTTGCACCCGCTTTCTTCTAGCTTTGCCGCAAGTTCGGGTAAAGTAGTAGCTTCTGCGATTTTCTGTATTATATAAACTGGTATTTCAAATTCGATTGTTTCACCCGTAGGGCTTTTCATTTTCATTTTGCGGCGTTCTTCGGTTCGAACGAATCTGCTAAAAACATAGCCTTTTTCAGAGCGAGTTATTATAAATTCGGTAAAACACATGCGCCGGATTTTATCCGCGGCTTGTTTAGCGTCCAATTATGTCTCTCCTTCAGATTTTTCAGGACTAACGCTTTCAAAGAACTTTAAATATATTATCCTTATTATTAAAGGGCGGCAAGCTTTTGACCCCCACAACCTTTTTGCGACAGAAATATTCGCAGATATAAAGCTTTAACCTTTAAACGATAATACAAAAGTTTTGGAGTGTTGTAACGCTCCAAAATTATTAGCTCATTATGCAAAACTAGTGTCGGGGTTGACTTTTGTAGATATTTATAATATAATATCATTACTTAAGACCTTAGTCTCGTTCTTTGCACAACGTAAAAATAGCCAGAAAAGAGACCCTACTATGAGCAGAGCCGGCAGACAACCGGATGAATATGGCAATTCAACATACCTAACTGAACTGCAGAACTCCGAAGGAAGGATGTTCTTTGTTCTAAAAACCATCTTCGATTCTGATGGAGAGATCATCTCTGAGAAAGAATTGCCGGTGGCCTCACCGCATTCTGAACCGGATGATGGATTGGTTAAGTATCTTCTGGAAAATGATTTTGTGCCGAAAGATCGGACAGCAAGACTGACCAAGATACGAAACTCCAATCGAATAGATGAAAAAGGACACGCTACTTACGTTGTCGAGCTCCAAGACGCTTCTGGAATCTTGCTCCGGCAAGATAAAACCGTCTACTGTTTTAACAGAGACTGTCTAGAAAGCGGCTGCGTTCAGGCTCGCGGCGGAAGAATGGTCCTGGCATCTTAACTCAAAGATTTTTTTAAACTGAAAGCCCCTTCCGATTCGCCAGCTGGCGAAACGTCGGAGGGGGCATTAATTTTAAAATACGCTATTTAGAACATATATCAGAAACTAAAACCCCGTCAGTATAACTGACGGGGTTACGCTTATATGCTTAGAAATTACGTCGCGGAGGACGGTTTTTCTTGTAGCAATCCCTGCAATAGACAGGGCGACCTTCTGCCGGCTTAAAAGGAAGCTCGGTAATTTCATTACCGCAACTGGAACATTTCCAGTTTCCTTGAAACATCGGTCGGTCAAAGCGTGGTCCTTGATTATTATCGTAAGCCACGTTTATTACTAAAATAGCTTTGTAAATAACTTATATAAAATCTGTTATTTACTTAACTAAATATATTTTAATTACGACCTTTTAATACTGAACTCTTGGCCGCAACGAGCCCTCCTTCGTCCCGCAGAGCGGGACTACGGCAGGACGCGGTGGTAAACCTATAAAGCTTAAACCACGCTTTGCTAACTACTAAGTTCGAAATTAAGTATAGGACATCTGATTTTGTTGTCAAATTAAAATGCCTGGCTTCTGCCAAGCATAAAAAATTAAGCTAATCCCAAATATAATTGCCACCAATAACGTCTGTATTTTTTGTCGTCTCTATACCAGGACGGTCGAACGTCATTTTGTCTGCAAGAAGGACATCTGATATACCCGTGAAAGTTATCTTTCGCCTGCCAACCAGGCTTTACACGATGATAAAAGTATCCTTGCTCTGCATAAAAACGAATACAGCATCTCTCAAAACCATATAAAAGGCCGAGCATAATCTCAAGCGCAGGATCTTCCTCAGCATCAAAACGTAAATTTGCTTTGTAGCCCATCTTACAAAGCCTTACAACTGCTTTTGCAGCAGAAAGACCCTCGATTTCTTTAAGCAGTACTCGAAAACGATAGGCAAAAGGTAAATCCAAAAAATGTGCAATATGTGGACTAACAATATTTACGGCATTGCTGGATGGAAGACCAACAGCAAAAAATTCCGTGAAATTATCCGGATCTTTCTTGCCATAAGAAACAATCTCCAGATCTCTTTGTTCAATAAGGATTGATTCGGCGTCTTGTTCTTTTTCCGCAATATCCCACAAATGCCTCATTGTCATGTCTAAAGAACCGCGTACCATCTCATACTTTTTAGAATCGATTCTAACTATATCAGTAGCCGGCTTTAAACCATCGGCGACGGCGGCCAAATCATTACCCGTCAAAAACCATTCATCTAAACGTAACAGAACCCATTTCAATTCCTGCATTTTTGAACGAAAAGTCATTACGAATCCTCCTTTTTAAATTATCAAAAAGCTTTCATTAAAATACTATAAATTTATTAATTTATCAACCAAAAAAGCGTTTCGCGGTTAGCGTATGGCGTTTAAGATACGCAACGGGACTAAACGCTAACCGCTCTACGCTAAACGCTAAACGCTAGAAAAGCGACTGTGTATGCGGAACTTCTTTTATCTCGGCATTTAATATATTTACCAGAGCAATTTCCTGATTTTTGCCGTTTGAATAATCGCGCAAATCAGCTTTTTTTGATAAAACCGAATTTACTTCAAATATGCCTTTTGCCTGGGGGTCCTGATTATTGCCCGGCATAATATAATTCAACTCTACCGGCCTCCTTGTAAGTTGAGCCCTTCTCAAAGTTTCTAATATATCATGGTCACTTTTTTCGCGGCCCCAACGTACCGGAACAATATAGGTTGAGCCGTTTTTATTAAGTACTTTGAGATATCCCTGTTTGCTGCCAAGCTCATATAGATCACGGGTTAGGCGGACATCATCCAGACAATATTTTTCTAATAATTCCCAGTTGCCTTCCTGATACCATTTAATCGCTTCCAAACCGTGACCGCTCTTTGTTTCTCCTAAATTTGTTTCGGATAATGCCGCCAAACCGACACGAAACCCAAGAAAATTTGCTACATCTTCCATAAGATCCAGCGTTGGAACGTTCTTCAAAAAAAGTTCTTTGGCATAAGGCTGTAAAACCTTCCAATCAAAAGCTTTTATATTAAAACCGATGACCTTTTCTCTGGATTTTATCAAACTAAGCAATTCATCAATTTGGCTTTCCCTGAAAGCAACAAATTTATCGTCAACATAATCGTAAACACCAACCAAAGAAATGCCTAACCTATCGGCAAATTCCTGACCGCCAACATCAGAAAATTGTTTTTTTGTTTCCAAATCGAGTACAAGCATGGGACGTATTTTAACGTACAGAAAAATTAAAAGCAATAAATCTGATAATAATTTCTGACAATTTAAATTAGATTTTAAAAAAACAAGCAGCTTTTCTTGAGGCTGAATACAAAAAATTTCGGGCTTTTTTTAATTTTTACTATTCATATTGATGCGGCCTATGCAATATAAAATCTCTGCTTTTAACTTGGATCATTACATCATTTAACGGTATAACTCCTCCTTCATTATTCAAAAAATCTTTTTTAGAAAATATATAACCGTGAGGTTCTTCACGTAAGGCAACAAGTTCTGTAAGGTAATAACTTCCTAACATTTCAAGAAGTTGAGTAAGGGTGGGCCCCTCTTGTTCCGGTCTTAAGCCCATTTTGTTATACCCCCAGTCATATAAAAGTTCGTCCTCAACAGCGACGGTCACTCGCCTGACTCCGCCCTGCCATTCAACGACAAAAGCGCCCATTTCCACGCCACCCATTTTAGGTTTACGACTAACTCCAATGAATGTAAATTTCGTCGCGTCTGACATACTAATTATTATACCAAACTATGCGGCAAAAAAATACCGTTCTGCTAATCCGCCATCTGTCAGCTTACAGATGGCGGAACAGAACGATATAAAAATTTTAGTTAATTATTTCTAACCTATTCCACAACTTTAACAGTGCCGGTATGTGTAACATTCAAATGGTCATGATAACCAAATGTTCCTGCGGTGTTAAAAATAAAGCTGTACGTAGCATCTTTAACCAGTCCTAATCCTGCATCAAAACCTGCTAATCCTGTATGTGCGGGATGAGGATCAGAAGCAGGCCAGGCTAATGCAGTAGCTTCATTTTCCCAAGTTACTGTACCGCCTTTTTTAATGGTCACCGTAGGTGGCACAAACCCATTTTCGGTAATTTCTACCTTTGCTGTAGTTTTTACTTCGGTATTTGTTGTATTAGTAGATTGCTTTATTTTGCCCAACACAGCAATACGTGAAGCTATCCAAGCATCTCCTTCGGCAACGCCTTTAACATTCACCCGCACGCCTGTCTTTATATCAGCTAAAGAAACGATGCCTTTTTTCAATACGATCTTAGTATTATCATTATAGGTAATAACTAATTGTTTTGTTTTAAACTCGCGGGCAATTTTATTAGCCGTCTTAACCGTAAGAGTTATTTTTTTAGCTGAAGTATCATGAGAAACAACATCTCCCGTTAACTCAAATTTTGCAGAACGGGCATTTAACTTTGTAGCAACTAATTTTTCTCCATCCAAAGTACCCCGGGCCTGTACAGTATCGCGTATTTTAATGTCGGCTAAAATGGCTGCTTTGCCGTTTTTGGTTATTTTGGTATCGGTAACAACCATAACAACAACTTCTGTTTTACCGCGAACAACTTTATTGCCTTTCACGTTTTTAACAGTAACTGTATTTGCTGTTGAATCAACCGCAAATACGACTCCTGTTAACTCGAATTTTTTAGCTTTTGCCGGTTTATTAGATGAACGGTTTTCTTTTGAATCGTTATCTGCGAAAGCTACCGGTGCCATAAGCAATGAAGCTAGCACCATTGTAGACGTAATTTGTGTTAATTTATTCATATTTTTTATTAAAAGTTAATTAATAATAACCTTTTCGTTATATATGACGATCAATACTATTTTTCCTTACATTTTATTTTGTGTCCCATTTTAACACAAAAACCTTTTCTTTACGTGGTTTTCAGCCTATAAAGATTAATTTAAAAAATAAAAGACGCTTTTAAAAGCGTCTATTTTTTATTAAATACGATTATGTGCCGCGTCATCCCAAAAGGCTAAACCGACAGCTATCAATAAACTAAGCAGCCAAATGCCTACCAAAACGACTGAAAATTGAATAAAAGGAATCAAAATCCCGACAATTACAGCAAAAAAAGAAAAAAACAGATAAACGGTCCAAAAAACGAACTGATTCGTTTTTGAACTCCAGGGCCAAAGAATAAATTCCTTGCGGCTCACTACGTTCTCCTTTTGATTACGTAAAAAGAACTATTCTTATTATACAAGAATTTAAATCGATGTCAAGACTAACGAAAAATACAAAATTAAAAGACGGCGAAAAGCCGTGAGCGTCATTAGGGCGAAGACCGATTTAGCCGGAACGGCTATATAAATGGAGGGGTCCCTGCAGACGCGAATGGCTTTGCGCCATCTCAAACCAAAATAAAAACCATGGCAACGACCTACTTTCCCTTTAAAGTATCATCGGCGCTGGTGGGCTTAACTATCCTGTTCGGAATGGGAAGGAGTGTGGCACCGCCGCTATTGTCACCATGGAGATCCAAAATTCTTCCGCCACTGATTATAATGTCGCGTGCGACCTTACAAAGGCGGATCCGCCTGAGGCGGAAAAGTATTAAAAATGTATCTTAAACCATTCGTTACCGAGTAGTAGAACAAAGTTCACTACTCGGCTTTGCATTATTTCTAACGGAGCCAAAATGCGTTATTAGTACTGCTCAGCTTAACGCCTTACGGCGCTTCCACTTGCAGCCTATGAACCCGCCCAACGTTTGCCATTCCAGTTTCTACTTAAATCCATAAATTTCTTTTCAGTATACTTGATTTTATTTTAAGTCTTCTTAAAACAGCAAATGTTGAGCAGGTGTAATACCTAGTCATCTACTAGGACGCTATGAATCCTAATCTTGAAGTTGGCTTCGCGCTTATATGCTTTCAGCGCTTATCCGTTCCCGACATAGCTACCCGGCAATGCTCTTGGCAGAACAGCCGGTACACCAGAGGTCAGTTCACTCCGGTCCTCTCGTACTAGGAGCAAGTCTTCTCAAGATTCTACGCCTGCAACAGATAGGAGACCAACCTGTCTCGCGCATGTTAAACCACTTATTACTAAGTGCATGGACTATACCACTATCCCGCTCCAATTTTTATAAAATTGGGGCTGGATAATCGACGTCTTAGCTATCAATATGATAACTCCAGTCCTTATCGGACTAAGTCTCTACGGGGTCAAGCGCTCGCCTAGCTCGCTAAATTTAAAATTAAAAACTAAAGTGTAAAATTTTGGTATTCCGCCAAAGGTGGAATTATAATTTTGCCCGAAAGGCAAATCGCTTAAATTTTTACTTTTTCGCTTTAACTTTTTAACTTAGCATTTTACTTTGCAAAATGCGCTGACTTCCCTCGGTATTATCGCGATCATACGACAGGTTGTTTGCAAACAACAAGTATGAAAGGACTTCACCGATATGAGTCGATTTCCCGCCTCGTATAATTACGAAACGAGGCTGCTCCGCAAAAGCGGAGCGGCTTCACTTTTGTGTCGCCACAAAAGGCCGCCTAACCCAACAATGCATGGGAATTTTTTTGACGGTTTGAACCCAGCTCACGTATCTTTTTAATTGGCGAACAGCCAAACCCTTGGTAGCTTCTCCACCACCAGGATAAGATGAGCCGACATCGAGGTGCCGAGCGAAGCCGTCGCTATGGACGCTTGGGCTTCACCAGCCTGTTATCCCCGGAGTAGCTTTTGTCTGTTGATCTTCCCCCCGACTACATCGAAGGGTCGGTTCACTAAGTTCTGCTTTCGCAACAGCTCGACCTATATGTCTCGCTGTAAAGCTGGCTTGTGCCTTTACGCTATCGCTCCGATTTCCATCCGGAGCTAGCCAACCTTGATAAACTCCTCCGTTACTTTTTAGGAGGATAGCACCCCACTAAAACTACCCACCAGACACTGTCCGCGCCATGCTGCTAACATGGCAACGTTAGAACGAAGCGCTCCAAAAAAGTGGTATTTCACTGTCGAGTCCAGCCTGGCCGAAACCAAGCCTTCAACCTCTCCCACCTATTCTACGTATTTGGAAAGCATCGCCAATATCAAGCTGTAGTGAAGCTTCCGGGGTCTTTTCGTCTAGTTGCAGGTAGTCCGCATCTTCACGGACATTGCATTTTCACCGAGCTCTTCGTTGAGACAGTCCCCCAGTCGTTACACCATTCGTGCGGGACATAACTTACATGCCAAGGAATTTCGCTACCTTAGAACGATTATAGTTATCGCTGTCGTTCACTGGCCCTTCGGGCTTTAGCAATAAAAAATTGATATAATCTCATCCCTATCACCGCAACCGTTAAGGTTCCAGCACTGGACAGGTGTCAGCCCCTATACATCCTCTTAATGAGTTCGCAGGGACCTGTGTTTTTGATAAACAGTCGCTAGGGGTCGTTAGCTGCGCCCTGAAATAAATCAGGGAGGCCTTATCGTCAAACTTACGGCCACTTTTTTGCCGAGTTCCTTAACGAAGAATCACTCGTTCGCCTTGGTGCATTTACACCGGCCCACCTGTGTCGGTCTTCGGTACGGGTTCATAAAGATTAACCTTAGAAGTTTTTCTCGAAACCTTGCTCATCAGCGTTCTTCCATAAATGGAATTCCCTGCATCTCTTAGAATCGTCATTGAAGACATTCTGCCGGATTTGCCTGGCAAAATTCCTTAAGAAACAGACGCGAATCCAATAACGCGCGCTGACTACTAAAATTTGTCCCTCCCATTGAATCTTTAAGAAGTGCAGAAATATTAATCTGCTGTCCATCGACTACCCCTTTAGGGTTGGTCTTAGGCCCGACTAACCCGTGGTTGATTGTCATTGCCACGGAAACCTTAGGCTTTCGGCGGTCATGGTTCTCACATGACTTGTGGTTACTCATTCCGGCATTCTCACTACCCTGCACTCCAGCAAATTTCACAATTTGCCTTCACTGCGCAGGATAAGCTCTCCTACCATTCTACCTAACTGTTGCAATTCAAACTATTCTTAACATCCAGTTACCAGAAAAATCCGGCAAAAAGATTACAAAAAATAATCTAAATCGCAAAAGTTAGGTAGAATCCGCATCGTCGGTACTTCGCTTAGCCCCATACATTTTCGGCGCGTAGCCTCTAAACTAGTGAGCTGTTACGCTTTCTTTTAAGGATGGCTGCTTCTAAGCCAACCTCCTAGGTGTCTGTGAAGCCACACTTCCTTGAAATTTGCACTTAGCGAAGATTTGGGGACCTTAGATGGCGGTCTGGGCTTTTTCCCTTTTGACTACGGAGCTTAGCCCCCGCAGTCTAACTACTATACATAAAGTCTTTGGCATTCGGAGTTTGATTGGTTTTCCTGGCGCAAGGCCAATGAACACCATTCAGTGCTCTACCTCCAAAGATACTATATAGTGCTATCCCGAAAGATATTTCGGAGAGAACCAGCTATTACCAGGTTCGATGAGCTTTTCACTTCTACCCACAATTCATCCCAAAGTATTGCACGGCTTATGGGTTCGGACCTCCCTCCGTATCTCTACGGAGTTCATCCTGATCATGGGTAGCTCACCTGGCTTCGGGTCTTATGTGTCCTACTTACCAAACAAACAACAAATGGCATATGGCAACCCCTATAAATAGGGACGGCCACGAGCCATAAGTAATATGTAAGGTTACGCCCTTTTAAGACTTGGTTTCCCTGCGCCTTCATTATGAAAATAATTTAAGCAGCAGAACACATAAACTCGCCGGATCGTTCTACAAAAAGCACGCCGTCACCCCGCCTTGCGGCGAGGCTCCGACTCTTTGTAAGCATATGGTTTCAGGTTCTATTTCACTGCCCTCACCGGGCTACTTTTCACCTTTCCCTCGCGGTACTTGTTCGCTATCGATCACAAATAGTATTTAGTCTTAGGTCGTTAGTTGACCTTGCTTCACCCGGGGCTTTCTTTCCCCGGGCTACTCAAGAATAAAAACAAGAAGTATGAATTAATTTTCATTTACGGGACTGTTACCCTCTTTGGTGACTCTTTCCAGAGTCTTCTACTAAGTAACTCAAAATAACTTCTCTCCAATAAATTGGAACGTCTTTATCTTACTACACCCGCCACCACAAGTGATGTCAGGTTTGGACTACTCCCTGTTCGCTCACCGCTACTAAGGGAATGTGCTAACATAACGCTTCAACGATCAACTCTCAGGCACCAACAAAAGTTAGCGACTGAAAGTTGAAAGCAAAATGAAATGTTAACTTTCTTTTCTTTTCCTCCGGCTACTGTGAGGTTTCGCTTCGCCGAGTTCCCGATCCAGCCTTGCGGCCAGATCAATTTGCCTTAATCAGCAAATTAGGTTACCCCATTCGGAAATCCCCGGATCATAGGTTGCTCAGCACCTTCCCGAGGCTTATCGCAGCCACGCCGCGTCCTTCATAGGCTATTTATGTCGAGGCATCCACCATATGCTCTTATTTTTGGCTCCGCGAGAAATAATGCAACTCCCGACGCCTAGACAGAATTAAGTTTAACTTAATTCAAACGCGGGATAATAAAATTCTCGCTGGAGTGATTTAATTTACATTTTACCTACTTTTCCGCCAATTGGCGGATCCGCCTTTATAAAGTCGCAAGCGACCTTACAGTAAGTGGCGGAGAATTTTCAACGTTCTTTTCGTTCAACCATTATTTTCCTTTCATCCCCTCAAAGAACTATTTTTTAAAAATATTCCTTTGAGGAAACAAAAACGCGCCCTTGGCGGCGCGCATACGTCACAAAACGAACGTGCATAGCTAGCCGCTTATTATGAAAAGATTTAATCTGCTATTGAACATGAGATTTATAGTAATTAGTGAAGTTATTAAAGCGAATTATCTGTTCTTCACTGTTGTCATTATACGCACACAAGGTACCGTGTCAAGAGTTCAAAAGTTTAGGGATGGGTTTTGAAACCCATCCCTATATTCTTACCAGATAGAGATTGCGCCACCGCCACCGTCGCGAAAGAGTCGGCGAGTGGGTTGGTAGTCGACCAGAAGAACGCCGAGCTTAACTGTTGACACTGCCGTTCCAATCATCCTACAGGATGACCGATTCCCGTTAAGCCACACGGCAGATCCCCCATCTTCCAGTTCTCGACTAGCCAATTGCCTTGCCGATTTTACCGTTTCGGCTGCAACCAACTGTCCTACCACTTCACCATCTGCCAAACCACGCCGTTTCAAAATAAAGAGCATCATTGCAAATCTCCTTAATTGATTTGTTGTTTAATTTATTATAGCACAACTATAAAACTTGTCAATAGCACCTAAAACAAAATCCAGCCCGATCATCTGGGACTGGACTAAAAATCACTGATAACTATGTTACTTTAGTTTATCGAAAGAATCTGCAGTAGAATTCTGCATTATCCAAGCCGCCAGTAACCCGGCAAAAAAACCTGCAACAAATCCGGAAAGGGATGTTGCGATTTTTCTACCGACTGTCCAGTGGTAAGTGTTCGCTTCGCCCGAAACGAAATCTTGATAGATATTTTTAAATCTCTGCATGGCAGTATAGTAAAAATCCGCTTTTCTAAGTGAAAAATTAGCGAATTTCTAATTAAAATTAATATATTTTACGGGGTTTGAACTCGAGAAACCGCATAAGCCCACCAAATCAATCCGATAGCTATAGAGCCTGCAACAAATCCGAAAATAAATCCGGAAAGACTTGAGGCAATATCTGTACCTATCTTATGTTTATAAGGCTTTGTTTCTGGTTCTACAAACTCTTGTGTAAAATTTGTTTTTTGTGGATTATTATCCATAAGTTATACATATTATAGTACTAATACTTAAATATTCGAAATCGCCTTATCCACATATGATAAAAAATATACTTATGCGATAATACGATTATGCCAGGTAGTGAAAATTCAACCGTTCGCGCAGCGAACAAAATGCCTGGTCAACTTTTATAATAATAATTCGTAATTTTTAATATAGAAATTTCTTAATTTATTACCTAAAAAGTCGAATTTCTACTACCTGGTATGATTAAAATTGACGATGTAAAATTGAATCTTCTTGAGCCAAAAGAACACCCGGAAAGAAATAAAAATTTTATGCTAGTTTTTGCTTCGGACAATAAAAATATTTGCATGGCTTTTAACTGGGCCATAGAATCTATCTTAAAACGAGAAGGTTTGTCTCCGTACCATCACACTGAAAAAGAACTGGTTAAACAGCACGAGCCGGGACTTCACGAGTGGGAAATACGCGAAGAAGGACGCAAAGAACACCTGGAAAAATTAGTTGCGGAGATTGAAGAACGCGCAAAAGAAACCGCAGATATATTTGATCATTTTGGTGCCGAAATAGAATAGATTAAAACCCGCCAAACCATTTAAAGTTTTGACGGGTTTTTGTTATTTAACTGCTCGCGAAGTTTCCTCGCGGATCCTTGTCAGGATATCGCAGAAAACTGTTGCGGGCAGAGATGTTCTTAGACCTTCGGAGTGTCCGAGTTCATGGACAAGCTTGCTGTCCCCGGTGCCCAAAAGAGCTTTCATTGCGCGTGCGTTCTGTTCGAACTTTGCGCGGATAGCTCGTTCAATGAGCTTGTGATGGACAAAAGCTCCGTAAGGATACTCTCGTCCGTTCCACCAAACCCAACGGCTTTGCCGATCAGCTTGTCTGCTCAAACGCTTCGCAGTCATGCCGACGGAAAGGAAAGCCAACTTCCTTAAGGGATCACCTACGGGAAACTTAATTCCCTGAATGAAACCCTCAACAGATGCGAGCCTCACTCCATCAAGAATGAAAGGATCATCCGATAAGTTGCTGAGTCTGCGGGCCCGCCAATCGCCGGAATCGCTGACGATATTTAGTCGAGACAAAACATTCACGTATTGCTCCTTTGAACTTAAACCAACAAAGAAGAAGTTGTTTCGGGTTGTTCTCCTGAACCCGGACAGGTAACACCCATTATGGTGTGTGGAGCCAGTACGTATGGAACGACCGGCTTCTCAAGGATCTCTCGCTGGCCTACAGGCTGGTCTTCTATGTCGTATAGCTTAAGCTCGATCAACGGGTGCGGCCAACGACAGTAAGAACACTGGCCCAGTATATGTTTATTTACATCAGCAAGGACAACAAAAATTTGTCCTTGGAACATCTGCCGCAGAATGCTTGGTGAAAACATTTTTATTTCCTTTTCAAACGACTAGATTTAGTTATTACATTATACTATAAAAATTAAGACTTGTCAATGTTAATTTCTAATATAAAAACGCCATCTTTTTAGATGGCGCTTTAAAACTTATTTAAAGCCCTAACTCTCTCTTCCATTTTTTGGCAATAGTTTTTGATTTCTCAGCCGCAATGCCGCTATATGAAAATACGCTTGAAACGGCTTTTTGCTGCTCTCGCGTCATTTTTTCTAGATATTTCTGTATTTCAGAATCACAAATAATCACGTCGTGAAAATTACAATTTTCATCTTGGGCTTTGCGAACCAAAGTTTTAACTTTTTCATGGGCGTCAGGATGTCCTAACGCAGCTAAAACCACATGCAAAGGCTCTGCCAGTATCAATCCCTTCTGCATGCTTAAGTTTCTTTTAATATTTCTTTTATTTACTTTGATCGAACCCATTGCCTGGGTAAGTCTTTTAGCCATGTAGACAACATACGTAATTATTTCGCTGTAAGTGCGGCTCGAAGCAGAATTTGTAAGATCCCGTTGGTGCTCGCTTATTTGGTCCATATATACGGTTATCATTCGCGGAACAACAATTTTCCAAGAACTTTTTACGTTTTCAAAGCTTATCGGGTTTTGTTTTTGCGGCATGGTCGAGGAGCCAACTTGTGTTTCCTCAAAATCTTCCTGAATTTCAGCTATTTCGGTTCGCTGAAGGTTGCGCATATCATCAGCTAAATTTGCAAGCACGCCCGCGACAATAATAATTTCACTAAAAAGTCGAGTAAATGCTTCGGGCGGAACGATCTGGGTAGAATGTTCTGACGCAAAAAGTCCAAGTTCGCTGAGTATATCTTGCTCAAAATTTTCAGGGTCATCAAAAAATAACGAAGAAGCATTATATGCTCCTGTTGCACCGGAAAATTTTCCGGTAAGTTCTTCAGAGCGCAAATTCAAAGCTTTAATGCATTTGCCTATGCGGCTTATATAGCCCGCAACAGCAAAGCCAAATGTTATCGGAACAGCATGCTGCCCATGGGTTCTGCCAACCTGCGTGGTTTCTGCTTCCTTTAAAGCTAATGAAATAAGAACTTCTTCCAGATTAATAAGTGCCGGAACGAGCACGTTTTCACAGGCCTGCTTATAGCGAAGTGCATTTGCGGTGTCCACAATATCATAAGACGTTGCGGTCAAATGTATGTATGGTTTTGCCTCTGCGCTAACATTAGCTCGGATGCAATTAACCAACGCGCGCACATCATGATGTATGCGCTTTTCTTCATCATAAACTTCTTCAACCGTAACTTGTCCGCATGCGGCTTTAATTTCCCGGAATACGGATTCAGAATACATCCCCCGTTCATATAAAGCTTTGGCCAAAGAAATTTCAACAAGTATTTTATACTTAACAAATGCTTTTTCGGATAAGTATTTTGCTGTCTCTTCATCCCAATAACGGTAATCTATTGGCGAAATATCATCAAAAGTATCTTTCGGCTTGCCCATAATAATATTCTCCTGTAAAAGAAAACTCTGTGGTTTTACCCACAGCGTATCAGTAATCTTTTATTTTCTCAAGGAAAACCACTTAAATAATAATATTTTTATAACTTTGCTATTTTCAATATATATTGGCATCAATCATTATATATGTAACTATATTATTTAGACGTTCTTAAACAATTCGCAACTCAAGGAGAACTAAAATGGATCGGCAAACTCAAGAAGCATGTGAACGAGTCGGAAAAGCTTTGCCGAAAGGCGCGTTTCTAACAGAACCATTTAACTGGTCTATATCCGGTCCAGCCTGGGACGTTACTGTTGGCATCAGCGAAGCTGATTTTCTTACATTAAATTTGCCCGCTTGGTTGTTCAAAAAAAATACAGATTGCTGGCAGCTTGCAACAGAAAAACGTCCGTTACCAAACGGAAATGTTAAACTGGCATCAGCGATGGCTCCCACTATCGAACTTGCATACATAAGGCTACTTGGAAAACTTGATGTGCTTAATATAGCTATTGCAAATCTTGCTGAAGACAATCAGAATTGAAATATACAATTACAAAAAACAATATCCTGCTTTTAACGCAGGATTTTTTATTTGTGCGTTAGATATGCCTGCCGGTAGGCAAGCTCCTAAAAACATAAATCTCGCCTAAAGGCGAGATAATATTTTCTAGTCGTGCGCGGGAGAGGACTCGAACCTCCAAGGGATTGCTCCCATCAGCCCCTCAAGCTGACGCGTCTACCAGTTCCGCCACCCGCGCAATATAACTAAATTCTAAATACTAAATCCGAAATTCGAAACAATACCTAAATATCAAATATTAATGCTCAAAACAGACGTTTTGGATGTTTTGCAAATTCGAATTTTAAATTTGTTTAGGATTTAGATATTCGATATTCGAATTTCCAACTTATGGATGTGATCCGGTCGGCCCTTGAAAGTCTTCGCCCGGAATACTTCCCGGCGGCGGACCTTGATAATCAATAAATTCAAACTGCTCCTCTAAATACCCGCTTTCTTTTTTGCTATAGAAATAACTGTTTATCAACATCAGAAGGGTAGAGATAGCTGAAAAAATAGCAAAAATAATGAAGATTTTGTTTTTCGTTAACCGCATCGAATTACTCTTTTATTTTTTCTCGATATTCTATTACTATATCCTGCTTATCCTTTAGGATAAGATTTTCATACTCGGAAGACAACTGACCGTCCACGGTCATTATCAATTCATGAGTATCATCAACCATATAATCCATTATCTGTTGACTGTTAAATGTCTTCTTCCAGATAGCAAAAAACTGACTAAGCGTAGCATCAAATTGAAAAGCGTTTTCAATATGTATGACTCCGTCATTATCATGAGTATGCAACGGCAAATGACAAGGAATGCTACCTATATTTGTCGGTATGCTTTGTTCTTCCCCATTTATCTTAATGGTCAGATGCGGGTGAACATGATAGGTTTCGGCAGTGATACAGGTTGTCGTGGGATCAAAATGACCCACCCCCATTTTATTATAAAAAAACCAACCCGCACCTATAACAACGGTTACAAAAAAGACTACCCCAAATATCCTCTGTCCCAAAATCTTTAATTTAGCCGGATCTGTAAAGCTATTTGGATTATTTTTGTCTTTTTGTTGTTTAGATTTTTCATACGCCTCTTTCGGCGAAATATTTTTATCTATGTTCATACCAGGTAGTAGAAATTCGACTATTTATTGGTAATTAACGAATTTCCGATTAAAAATAAACACTAGAAACTTTATATCTTAGTCGGATAGATTTGTTCGCTTATGCGAACAGTCGAATTTTCACTACCCGGCATATATTAAAAAGTTATTACTTAGATTCTATATAATAGTACACTAAATATTATAAGATACAACACGATACTCGGCTTTCTAAATTGCCTATTTCATATTTTTGTCTGCGGCACTAAAAACGCTCCTTTCATATAAAATTATAGCGCCATGGAATTGACATAACATTTAATAGGTTTATAATATAAGCACTGTACATTATGTACTGAATCTTGAAGTGAGGTTGAAATAGTAAAAAATGATAAATCCTTCTGTCGACCAAGGAACGGAAACCGCCAAGTTGCGCGATGCTGTTGAAAAGCTCTGGCTGGTTCCTGAAGCCCAGGAACACGACCAGACGCTGGAAGAACTTCGCGGAATGGCTACGGTGAAGCTGTTCTACAGGCTTCGCCAAAAAGGCTTCTCGAAAGAAGAGAGCAGCAACCTCGTAGCTCACATTATAGGAATCCAGCTGGATCCGGGCGGACACCGCATCAACTGGACCCTTAAGGAAGTGAACACGTTTCTATTCCTAAGGTTCCTCCATAGCGAACGGCACGTCGCTGTTGCGTAAAAAAGAGACCCTTTAAGCTTTTGCTTAAAGGGTCTTTCCTTGTTTTATTTAAGTATTTCTACCGCCGCAACTCCTCCATTTTGTTGAAGTTTAATTAAAAAGATATCTAATATTTTTCCTCTAATACCGATAACTGTTCCTCGTGCGCTATCTTCTGCCGGCTGTTGTGTCGGCAACTCTTGTTTAAATCCATATTCCTCAAGCGCCGAAAGAACGGGTATCTCGTTTTCTACGCTGCACCAAATAATGACCTGCCTTTCCTCTGCAGGCAAATCCGATGTGGCAGAAAAAACTGCTGCGCTATTGGTTTTAGGATTCTTAGACAATTTTTATCTTCTCCTCTCGCCAGGGTTTCTGCGTAAAATCATTTCATCTAGCATATCCTTTATACGCCTACCTCCGTATATTTTTAAAGAAACGCCGAATAATACGATACAAAATTATAATTTATTTGTCAAATTTCATGCGCTTCTATATATTGCGCCTGCTTATTAAAACGAAGTTATAAATAAAAAGAACGGAAATAATTCCGTTCATAATTAAAAATTACTTTAATTATATATTATCGACATTTTCCCGAAAGTCCCAAAAGGCCGTCTCTCGTTAATTCGGCAACCACATTAGAATGCGCCCATAAATTCGAACCAAAAGATCTATAAGACATAAAGTCGCCATAGGGGTCGTGCGCCGTATCTTCATTATTCCAATTTTTTTCATCCAGCTGTCCAAGAATATTATGGCCTAATTCATGTGTTATCACTACTATGCTGAATTCATGATTACGAATAAGTGACTCTCCTGCCAAATAAAGCGTATCGCCGGGAGCATCTCCTAAACCCGCAGCCTCATTTTTAGAAGCAAGCCAGCCTAAATTTTTTAATACTAAGCCGTACCTGAAAATACCGCATCGATCCGGAGAGAAAAATTCCTCGTCTTCATGCATGGCCATCATAGTTAACTGCGGATACATTTCCTGAGATTCATCCTCAAAGACCTGTCCGCCCCCGAAATAGAATTCTAAAGATGCATCATCTATATGAAGACGAATTCCTTTTGTGCCGTCGGGATTGCAAAAGTCCAGATTGGCGTAAAAATCAACCGCGCCTTTCTTAACTTCAGCGGGAACCAAATAACCCTCCTGGGTATCAAGTTCAAGGTATAAATCGGCATGATACGGATCGGGCCAGTTTAAGCTATTTGTACCGAATATTTTCGCATCGTGCGCTATTTCTACAACATCTTTAATCCCATCTCTATCTGAATCATCTTTTAGTCTATCGACAGATTGGCTGGAAACATCCGGTTCAAAAACTGCGCATTTATCAGTATCAAGGTTTAACTTATTATACGCAAATAAAAACGCTAACGTAGAAAAATAAATAACAACAAAGAGCAATGTCAGCAGTCGCCTGATTCTCATCGTTGAAAGCACCGGTAACCTTTGTCAAACAGCTTGCTTTCCTTATATCAAACCGTCCCTCATATGCCAATAGCGGTAAACGAATAAAAATTGCTTCGCATAAATTGAAGCAATTTATAACAATTTTAATTTTTACTCTTTTATTTTTCCGCCAGAGGCGGATCCGCTTTTAATAAAGTCGCAAACGACTCTCGAATCAGTGGCGGATGATTTAATATAGATATCCCCACGTTTGTAACTTATCACTTTCAGTCCCCCATCCCACACCAATATCAGTCCGATAAAACATGTTGGGTATCATTATATTTTGAATCCTTGAATAAACGAGCTTGCGCGCTTCTTCAACTGTTGTGCCTGAGCCGGTAACCACGAGCACGCATCCTGAAATCCCGGCAATGCGCCAAACACCATCGTCAGAAACTTTAATATCCTCAATATGAACCCCCTCCATATTTTGTTTTTTGAATAAAACCGCAACGTCCTTATAACTTTTAACTGTTTCCGCGCTCGCCTCTTTATAAAAATAAGATGGCACCAAGATTCTAACTCCTATCTGAAAACCCTTTTTGGTTTTCAGCTCAAAACTCTCTCCGTGCGCCAAGCGATAAAGCCATTCACCTGCGGGCATAGTGATTCCCTCTTCCTGTATTTGAATAGTTGGATATCCAAAACGGGAAGTAAATTCCAACGGATATATGCCCCTTCCATTAACTATACAATTCAAGTCTATATAACCGATATATTTTGATTCACGAAGTGCGGGCAACATTTTTTCAAGCGTGGAACGGAATAAAGTATTTGTTGCGCTCCAAAACATAAGCGTTCCCATTTCACCTGAAAAAGGTCCTATGTCGCCGGGGAAAACGCGTTTATGTTCAAAATTAACGTTTATCGGATAAATAAAGTCGTTACCGTTAAAAAAAGCGCCCACAGCAACCTCAACTCCGTTTATATATTTTTGCAGTTGAAATACCGGGGCCTTTTTCTGCCACGCAACTTTATTTTTCTCAAAAACTTCCAACAAATCTTTTCCATCTTCTTCCTCACCAAGGAATAACAATCCTTTCCCGGCTGATGGCGTATTGCCGCTTGGTTTAAATACATAACGATCGGGATTGTTACGGATAAATTCAAGTGCCTGATTATAATCTGTAAAATTCCAGCTGGGCAAAATACTTATATTATATTTTTTAAGTTCTGCCTGCCCAAATTCCCTATCTATCTCAAGTTTATCGGTATAAACACTGCCACCCACCACAAACTTGCCTTTTGCGCGTAATTTTTCGGCAGCCCCGCCAAAACCAACATCATCAAAAACAATAACGTCGGCCCAATCCTGATAGGCCTCCCAGGAATCAACTCGTTCAACAAAACCGGTATAAACATCTTCATCGCTTTTAGCTTTAATATAAGCTTTTACTTCGTGACCGTCTTTTTTGACTTGCCATGCCAAATCGCCGCTTAAACTTTCAAGCGACACAAATAAAAATTTCTTCGCGCTACCGGCAGGCGCCAAAACAACTTCTGAATTCTCTGCACTATTTTGTGATGAGTTCCCGTTATTTGCCATACCAAGTAGTAGAAATTCGACATTTAACTGCCCAATTCCTACCAATTTTATTAAAAAATATATTAGCTTTTAACCGGATGATGAAACGCTTTGTTCGCTCTAGCGAACAGTCAAATTTTCACTACCTGGCATAAATTAAGGTTGCAAAATATCTTCACTTCTGCCGTTTATAGATATAACTACATTTTTAATAGTAGAAAACTGTTTAAGTGTTTGTTCTATCTCCGCTCTTATAACTGTAACGCGGCAGGATCCACCAACATTTACACCCAACATTTCATCAAAATCAGCAAAAGCCGTGCCATTATCTATCTTTAAACTTATAAGCTTTGTTCCTTGGTTAATAGAAGTAAAAAAACCGTTATCTCCTTCATTTATAGTCGGACCCGCAAGCAGTTGTTTAAGGGCGGCTTTTGCAACTCCTGTGGTTTTTGGTATGCGACGATCTTGCGGATAAACCTTATCACAATTAAGAGATCCGGGATCCATCTTTCTGTTACCGAAAAAAACTTTGACATTGGTTGTCTCAACTTCAGCAAAAACAACCGGAACGATAACCTTATCTAACTCTTCACCGTCTTTGGGAGAATACCAAAATACCTCAACTGTTCCGCTTATTCCCTTTGGTTTCGGATACATCGTAGATATTTCAAAGGCGCCAAACTGTCCCATATCCGGACTAAGTGCTGTTGTGAAGTTTTCTACCAATAAAGAACCGTCTGCATCTTTCAGGCGATAATTAACCGTACTTTCAAAAACACGCGCTTGGCCCTTAACGATCAGAGGCAAACCAACCTCATCATTGGCTTTTGGTTCACTTATTGTAATATTAACTTCTTTCGGCGGTGAAGCGGGTTGAGTTTCCGGCGAAGGCACCTGTTCTTCATTCGCAGTAGGAAGTACTGAAGATTGCGATTGATCGTCCTGTTTATAATAAAAAAATACTACGGCCAACAAAAGCAAAACCGCTGTTATTGAAAAAAATAATGTTATTTTATTATGTTTCACCCCGTTAAAAGTCTGGATTATAGCTTTTATGCGTTGATAAAAGCGCTTCTCCAAACTTTTGATTATTTCCCCGATATTGCATGCACAAAATTTAAATTAAATTTTGTGCGGAAGACTTCTAACGGGGTTTCATTTTTAAAAAAGTTATCCGCCATAGGCGGACCCGCCTTAGGCGGGAAACTTTACGCCTTCAGCCAAAAGAAGGCGGAGCTTTTTGGCGGTATCACGATTATATCCTCCGGGTTTTCCGTCTGACCTTATTACCCTGTGGCAAGGAATATCCGAATCGTAATTTTTCTTTAAAATATTGCCGACCGCACGCCAAGCAGTAGGACGTCCGGCCAAATACGCAACTTGTTTATACGTACAAACTTGTCCTTTTGGTATGCAAGCTACAACATTATAAACTTTTGTCTGAAAATCTTGGTTCATTGTTTTACTTTACTGATTTGCGCTAAATGAAAGGCTACGATACCAAACGCAACACTTACATTTAAAGATTCTTTTTTGCCGTGCATAGGTATTTCCAATATCCGATCGGCTCTTTTTAAAATTGCCCGGGATAATCCTTTTATTTCGTTCCCGACAACAAGTACGATTTCTGACTTACCCACGTATCGTGCATCTATATCGTAATAAGGAAGGGAGTTTCCTGCTTGTTCCACCGCGAAAATATTTATTCCTTTATTGGCTTTCTTCAGTTGGTCCAGTAATTTAACAGTTGAAGAGAATTTTTCCCATGCAATATATTTTTCGGCATTCAAGGAAACTTTAGCCAAAGCATGGTTGGGCCCGCCAAATCTATCAATGGGTGCCGGAGAATAACCGCAAAGATATATCTTTTTTATCCCTGCAGCATCTGCGGTACGGAAAATAGAGCCCACATTATGAACACTACGAATATTATGAAGGACGACTATCATGGATTCAATTTAACATTTCACCCTGAGCGGTTCGACCGTCCCGAGCTCACCGCCGAGGGGCTCAATGCCGAAGGACTCACCATAACCGGTTCGGCTGAACTCACCGTCGAAGACCTGAACTGGTCGACTGGGTCATTCAACATTCAATAATTCAACCTCAAATATCAATGTTGAGTTGGCTGGTATCGCACCGCCGCCGGCTACTCTGTCGCCATAACCTAATTCTGCCGGTATGGTTAATTTCCTTTTACCGCCTTCTTTCATGCCTGGAATACCTTGTTCCCAACCTTGAATTACCGAACCCGTACCAATAGTAAATGAAAATGGCTGGTTTCGGTCATAGGAACTATCAAATTTTGTTCCATCCGTGAGCGTGCCTACATAATTCACAGAAACCGTATCTCCGGCTTTGGCTTCGGCTCCCGTACCTACCACCAAATCTTCTGTCTTAAATTCTTCATTCGCTGCCGGGCTAACATGCTCCATATTCATATCTTCTGGTTGTTCGCCTGATTGTTGTTGCTCCATATTTGTATTTTTATCTTTTAAAAATGAATTAACAAAATATAATCCCAACGACATAATTATACCTATTACAACCAGGCCTATAATGAAGTTTAACGTATTTATTTTTTGGATCTGAGTCATACCAGGTAGTAGAAATTCGACTTTTCAACGATGAAGATTATCGAATTTCTGGTTAAAAATAGTTTAATTTTAATTAATATTTCTAGCCAGTGTAGCTTGTTCGCTTACGCGAACAGTCGAATTTTCACTACCTGGCATATATTTAAAGATTAAAATTTAATATATTAAAATTCTATCACCAAGTCATATAATTTCAATAGTTTTTCGGCGAGAACGCGTTCCTCCGATTATTTTTATCCTGCCTACTGATATATCCAAATATTCCGCAATAAGTCTAATTAGCGCATGATTGGCTTTGCCTCCAACCGGTGCCGCTTTAACAGAAACCATGAATTCATTTACGTTTATCTTCTTTACAAGATCTTTTTTTGCTCCTGTTTTTATTTTTACAAATATTCTCATCTTGTAATATATTAACATACAAACAAAAAATCCGCGTATATTCGCGGATTTTTCATTTGCTTTAATTTATTGAACTATGACTTTCCCTTTCATCCACGGATGTGGTTTACATAAATAATTGAATTCCCCGGAGGTATTAAATGTATGAGAAAATGATTCTCCGTTACCCAATAGAACGCTATCTAATTCTATTCCGGATTCGCTGGTAACCGTATGCCCGGCAGAATCATTATTTGTCCAAACAACTGTTGTTCCCGGACTAATATGTAATTCTGCGGGCACATAAGCAAAATTAGATATGGAAACATTTACAGTTACCGTAGCCGGAGGCGTTGGCGGAGTTGGCGGTGACGTTGTTGTAGTAGGCGGAGGCGTAACAGTTGTTGGAGGGGGCGGTGGCGTAGGAGTTACGGAATCATCCATCATCTCCATATCAGAATCAGACATATCGTCCATGTCTGTGGGCGTATCTTCATTTTGGTTTACCGAAGACGGATTTTGATCCGAAAAAGTATCGGGTTGTTTAACTGACGAAGCCCAAATTATACCGACAACAACAAGCACAGCAGTAGCCGCAATTCCCACTAACATTAAAAGTTTATTTTTAGGCATACCCAGTATATCAACTTCGACAAAAATAAATTATTAAAATAGTAATTTAATTTCTCGAATTGATCAGATTTAACCCAGTAAATAAACATGAACATCTTCCGGGTTGTCGCTCAAGCGACAACAGTCAAAGTTGTATTTCTGGGCATATATTTATAGTTAATTATAATCTATCCTCTTCAATATTGAAAAGATAATATATTAATTTACCTGTTATCCCCCTCGCTGGCAATAACTCCCCTTTCACGCCTGGATTTTAACTTTTCTAGATTCATCTTGGCTATATCTTCAAGCTTTAATCCTAATTCCGTTGCAAGCTGCGCTATATACCACAAAACATCCCCTAATTCCTTTGCGATCTCTATCTTTTTATCTTCGCTCATTATGCCCTTATCGTTCCTTATGACTTTTTTTATTTTTTCGGCAACTTCACCTGCTTCACCGGTCAAACCCAACACCGGATAAATATAATTATTATCCTTATCGGGATATTCAGCGGTTTTACGAGATTCTTTTTGATATTCTTCAAATGTCATATTTTTTCAGACCAAAAAAAGTTGCACCCGTTATTGCCTACTATTGCTGAATGGTGGATGTTGCCGGGAATTAAAATCCTGTCACGCGGACCGCAATGGAACGTTTCATCCCCAACCTTAACGGTCATAGTGCCATCCAAAAAAACCAAAAGTTTCCTGGTTTCATGGCTGTGCGTTGGATATTCAAAGCCGGCAGGTACCGAAAAATACATGGGGCTAAAACCTTCTTTTTTTATCTCGGCAAATATCTGGTCTTTATCCATTGTCCTATAAAATCCCCTCTGATACATAAAATTATTCTATCACACATTAAATGATTTACCGCGAAGCTGTGAGCGTCATTAGGGCGAAGACCGATTTAGCCGGAACGGCTATATAAATGGAGGGGTCCCTGCAGACGCGAACGGCTTTGAGGTAAATTAAAATCCTACCAACTGCCTCCTCCACCTCCGCCAAATCCGCCCCCGCTAAAACCTCCGCCTCCCCCTGAAGAGGACGGCGGCGGAGCAGAAAACGTAGAATTCATATCAGAAACCGTATCATTCATAAGAGACGTAAATGCTATAGCATTCCAGCCAGATATGGTTCCGCCTTGATACCAGGATAGTGCGGGAATAGTTAAACTTTCAAACTGTTTTGCCCATTCTTTCTCAACTCCCAAAACCATCGCAAAAGGCAAAAACTTTTCGAATAATTCCGGAGTGCGTGTCGGAGGATTATGAAATTTTATACGGTCTTTTTCAGCCACAGAAAGATATTGTTTAAAACCGGCAATATGCTCATAAGCAAGACGGCCTTTTAACGAACGACACGGCATAAACCAACCAAATACTACGGCAATTAATCCGCTCAAAAACATGGCACCAACACCTGTCGCGTTTAAATCTTTGCCGATAAAAACCGTGAAAAAACCCAAAAGAACAACTAATGCTATTCCGGAAGCGATTGCTTTGAGGCGTGCTTTTTGAGGGTTTTGCGGAAAATAACTCTTAAGTACTAACGATTCATATAAGGCGCTATCTATTTCACTTATATGTTCATAAAATGCTCCGTCTTTAAGCTCTGAAACTTTTTTAGATGGCGATCCCGGAGTTAAGATCCCCAGGGCGTCTAAAAGTTTTGTTTCCCAGTCATTGGGCGTGCGCGGAAATTCAGCAGAACGTATAAATTCCCAGTCTTTTTTTTGTTTAAACCCGAACAATCCCTGCTCTTTTGTTTCTAAAAGTTTTATTTTAAGAAAACCTTCCATTGCAAGATTAATGACTCCGGCTCCCAGATCGCTGTTGTCCGAACTTTGGTCATATATAACCCCAACCTCAAGCGGTGAAAGTTTATCCGGCGCTTCATATTGCGGAACTATAGTATTTCTTCCTTTCGGATCCCGCCCGCGTTTCCACCAAAAAATACCGTAAACCAAAAAGTATAGTATCGGCAAAAACAAAATTGCGTTATCGCCTATAAACCAAAGAATATTCCGGGTCATTCCCGGCTCAACCAAAATTCCGCGCGGCCATTGAACCACGATTGTAAAACCTTCCCCCGGTAAAACGACCCCGCTGTCAGTACGGAAAACAATACCGGTTTTGGGGTCATAAACAGAACTGCAATCCTCTGTTTCGCTTCCATATATACCAACAAAACATGCGACCTTAAGTTTTTCTACAGCTACCTCTTCGGGAAGAACTACCCGCGCCTCAACTCCCTTAATTTCAGCCAGCCATCTGTCTCCTGTTACATTCCAATATAATTCTACCTCGTCGTTTGGATTAAAAAGAATAGCCCGATTTACGGTATAAGTAATTATATATGTATGTTCTCCGCTGATTAGAACTTCTGCGTCGCCTATTTTTATCTGTATATCGTTATTTTCTTTACTAACCTTATAATCATAACCTGCGCCATTCTCATCTGTTACGGATAAAACTTTAAGACGCACAGAAAAATCATTCAAGTTTGTACTATAAGTTATGGGAATATCACGATATATTCCATGTTTCTGGTTTACACCAAAATCATATACAATTTGCTCGGTAACCTTTATTGAAGCATCCTCCTGAACAACAATAGTTGAAACAAAATTATTTATAACCTCATCATACCCGGCAGAATCTGATTCCTGGGCATTTGCGTAATTTGATTCGGATATATCAAAAACCAAACCGAAATTAACGACAAAAGCAACAGCCAAAGCTGCTGCCGTCATTGATATTTTAGATAAACCTCGAATTAACAACACGCCTTTATTTTATCACAAAGTCTTCTTTTTTGAGTCCAGACTGGCCCAAAGATATCGACACGCATATGTACGGTAAGGACGCCACCGCTCTGAAAGTTGAAGTGCTTTTTTGTGTTCCGGATGCTTTTTTAAACGATATGCTTTTTGTATCGCATTTTTAAGTCCCAGATCACCAAAAGAAAAAACATCTTCGCGTCCCATGGCAAACATAAGGAACATTTCTGCGGTCCATTGACCTATGCCCCTAACCTGCACCAATTGGCTTATTATTTCTTCATCAGACATTTTATTGAATTGCTTAAAATAAAGTTTTTTCTTTTCAACGGCTTCAGCCAAATTGCGTACATATGTTGCTTTCTGAAAAGACATGCCCACAGCGCGCATTCTGGCTTCTCTCACGCGTAATACCTGTTTTGGTCCGGGAAAATTTTTGGAAGGAAAAAGATTACGGAAACGTTTTATTATCGTATCGGCTGCTTTCCCCGATAACTGTTGGCTTATGATTGATTCTACGAGAGCACGAAAATAATCTTTTTCGGGTTTAAAATTTGATAGTTCAACGCGGGAAATTATGCCGGCAAGTACCGGATCCGAATTGCTAAGATATTCTTCTGCTGTTTGTTGTTTTCTGTTTTTTGTCATACCAGGTAGTAGAAATTCGACTAAATAAATCTAGTTAGATTTTAACTTTTACCTAAACTTTTCTTTGGTTCTAATCAACCGTTACCAAATAATTTTATCGCGTCGTTCCGCTTTGCGGAACAGTCGAATTTTCACTACCTGGCATAAATCCAAACTATCAAAATAACTACTTGAACGCAAACCAAATAAAAAATCCCGTCCGTTAACTAACGGAATCGGGATTTATTTTTCTTTTCTCGTGCCCATGAATTCTTTTACCCAATCGGGCAGATCCGGGATCTTGTCTTCCAATAAGCCATAAAGCATTGTTGGTTCTTCATCGTTTGGCCAATTACACAAGGGTGCCGTGGTTTCAACCAACTGCAAACGCGTTACCAAAGCTTCATTTACACCGAAATAAAACTGCATTTTATCGCCGTAAAAAGAAAAGCTTATTTGCCCTAAAAACTGATACCAATCAAAACCCTCGCGCAAACCTGAAACATCAATTGAACCGTAAATTTTACCGCTTCCGATTATTTGATTTTTTTGCGGGTCAGTCGGAACATAAGAGTTTGCGCAAATAAGAAGTTTCTTTTCAGGATGCGCAGCGATTACGTTTGTTGGCGAAACAACGATACCGTCCTCCCGCTCTTCAATACTTCTTTTGCTCTGAATGATCTTAAAACCAAGGTCAAATATGATTTTCAAAAAATCATTCCAGAAAATACCGGCATGCGTATCGCCGATCTCAGCTAAAATAGCGCGCTTGCGCATTTTGTTCTGTTGCAAACAGGTAAAACCCAATTGGATTGTTTCCGCATCATCTGCGTATGATTTTCCGGTTATTTTTTCGGCTGTATCCAGAGAGTCAAACATCAAAGCTTTAAGGGCGCGTTGTCTAAGCTGTTCGTCGCTCATCTCTTGTCCTATTTTTTAAGGAATTGTTATTATTTACTATAAAATATATTTACTAAATAGTCAAATAAAATATGCTGTTTCTTTGTTGACCGGTTAAAAACCTGTGTTAAACTTGTGGTAAAAGTACCGGAGCTTAAGCAATGGCTCAAGAAAATGAAAATACGGCTGTTTTGATCTTATACGACAGCAAAAGCAAAATGGTACAAGTGCTTGCAAATTGCATAGCCAACGGTGTTCTCCAGGTTCCTGGCGCGCATCCTAAGATATGCTCTCTTAATAAAACCGAACCCTCAGCACTCCTTGAAGCTGATGCCCTGGCAGTAGGATGTCCCAACTTCAGCGGCATAACCGCGGAACTTAAAGGTTGGTTCGATAACACCGGACATCTTTGGGAAACCGGCGCATTTGCAGGAAAACCAGCATGCGCATTCACTACAAGCTGGTCCCGCTCTGCAGGAACCGAAGCGACCTTACTGCAAATTATGCACTTACTTTTAGCTAACGGCTGCTATATTGTGGGTCTTCCCTGGACCGATGCCATGAAAGAATCCGGCTCTTATTACGGCGCAACCGCTCACGGTAAGGTCACTCCACAGGACCGCGCTCAGGCACGCGCACTAGGCAAGCGCTTGGCGCAATTGGCCGTAACAATAAAACAAAATAAATAATCCCGTTCAAACGGGATTTTTAATTTATTGTTTACATTAAAATAAAAGTTAAATACCGCACTTTTCTTGAATGGCAGAAATATCGCTTTCAGAAAGTTTTTCGGTTAACCCTTCATTTAATTTATACATTATATCCGTGGGTTCTTCGGAATGCTCAAGACCCAAAGCATGCCCCATCTCATGCGTTAAAACCCGGACAAGTTGGGCGCGGTCTTCAAACTGATAAATATTAATTTCCTGTCCGCCGATATCGCTTTTATATAAACCCTGCTGGAAAACCTCGCCACGCTCTCCGTTTATATTATTATAACGCGTAGCATCAAGATTAAGGGCTGAAGCCATCTGATTTATTATTGAAACTAAAGCATTTATATCTTTGGCTAGTTCATTTAATTGCTCGGCTGTCTGATTTAATTTTTCAGCTAAGGCATCTAAAGCTTCTTTTTCCCGGTTCAGTTTTTCATATTCGCCTTTAGGCGCTCCACCCCGGCTATTCCAATATTCAACCAGCTCTTCATATGCTTTTTTGCGCTGATTAAAACTGCTTAAAGCTTGTTCGTATTGTGTTTTAAGGAAGTTATAAGAATTTTTCATGCTGTCGTATTGGCTGGAAAGCTTGTCATAGGTCACCTTATCAGTGCTTATGTTAATGCCCAATTTTTTTAAGCGTTCAGTAGCTTCCTGACGATAATCATAAATTAAATTTATTTTAAGATATCCGTCTTCCTTATACATAAAAAGTTCTTTGGCTACAGGAGTTTCCCAAATCTTTTCAGCCTCACTCACCGCGGAAAGAAATTGCTGCTCGGTCAACCCAAACTCGGGACTAAATTCTTCCAACGCATACTCAATAGGCGCTTTACACGGCAGATATCGCTGATTTAGAGAACGAAAAACCATCATAACCTTGTCGTTATAAAAATAAAAAACGCTTCCAAGGACCGCAACCAGAACAATTAATTTAATTGAGGCAAAAATCTTACCCATAATAACCATTATACACAATGAAACTATTATTTTTAATTTCTAACACCGATATAAGATTTTATTGACGGGTTATTGTCTATAACCTATCGTAAAGCCTAGATAAACCTTGATAATTTAATATACGTTCACAAAGGAGAACCGTTGGCAAGTAAAAACCCCTGGCGTCTTAGCCGGAATGTCATACCGTCCCGATACTTTATCAGCCTCACGCCTGATTTTGATGATTTCACCTTCCGAGGCTTATCTTATATTAAGGTAAATATTGAAGAGGCCACTTCGATTATAACTCTTCATGCTGCTGAGCTTGATATAACAAACGCTGAAGCTAACTTAGGCAATAAAACAAAAAACATTACGTATAACAAGAAACACCAGACGGTCTCTCTTGAATTCATTGACCAGTTACGCCCGGGAACCCGATGGCTGACCCTTGGATTCAAAGGTAAACTTAACGACAAAATGCATGGTTTCTACCGTACATCCTACATGGTAAACGGTGAAAAGCGCTGGGGTGCGGCTACGCAGTTTGAAGCAACAGATGCGCGACGCGCTTTCCCTTGCTTTGACGAGCCGGATATGAAGGCTATCTTTACTATCCAGATAATTGCGCCTTTGCATATGACGGTATTATCAAACATGCCGGCATACTCTATTCCTGTTTCACCAAATAAAATAAATAAAACAGTTGTATTCGAAGACACCGTACCGATGTCTACATACTTAGTTGCATTCGTTGTAGCAGAGCTTGAATATATTGAAGGTTTTACCAGAGACAACAAACCGGTTCGCGTATGGGCTACGCCCGGCAAGAAAGAAATGTGCCGCTTCGCGCTTGAAGTTGCTCTTCATTCAATAAAATATTTTGAAAAATGGTTCGGCGTACCTTATGCTCTACCCAAACTTGATATGGTCGCCTTGCCTGATTTTGCTTCCGGCGCCATGGAAAACTGGGGACTCATAACGTATCGCGAAACAGCTTTACTTATAGATGCAAAAAACTCTTCAGCTGCTATGCGCCAGCGAGTCGCAGAGGTCGTAGACCACGAACTTGCGCACCAATGGTTCGGTAACTTAGTTACTATGCGCTGGTGGACACATCTTTGGCTTAATGAAGGTTTTGCTTCATATGCGGGACCAAAAGCTGTTGATGCTCAATTTCCAAATTGGGATGTGTGGACGCAATATATAACAGAAGATTATTTCCCAGCACTTGGCGCAGACAGTTTGAACAATACCCACGCTATCGAAGTTTCTGTTAAAAATCCCGATGAGATCCGAGAGATCTTTGACGCGATAACTTACAGCAAGGGTTCAGTAATTAACCGCATGCTTGAATACTATTTAGGTATTGAGGCTTACAGCCGTGGTTTGAGTTTATATTTTGATAAATATAAATTCGGCAACGCTACAACAGATGATCTCTGGCAAGCCCTTGAAGAAGCTTCGGGTAAACCTGTCAGCGAACTTATGGCGCGATATACTCGCCAAAAAGGATATCCTGTTGTAACAGCTTATCTTGATGATGAAAAAAACGAACTTCGGCTGGAACAGAAACGTTTCATTTTTGACGGCAGTAAAGATACCAAACACTCGCTTTGGCACATTCCCCTTTTAATGCAAACAGGTGAAAATGAAAACACGTTAAGCTATTACATGCGGGACCGAAAAGCTGTTGTGCAATTAAATTCCCGTGCATGTTCATGGCTTAAGATAAATCCGGGACAAAGCGGTTTCTATCGCGTTGCTTATTCGCCGGAAATGATATCGCGCTTGGCAATAGCGGTTAGTGAAGGCGCTTTGCCGACAATTGATCGCATCGGTCTTCTCAATGATGCTTTCGCGCTCGCGCGAGCCGATTTTATAAAAACAAGAAGTGCTCTTGAGCTTCTTGAAGCTTACAAAAGCGAAGACAACTATAACGTTTGGCGTGAAATCGAACACGGCTTAAATCTCTCCGGCAAACTTATCTCTGCTGACACATGCTCTTACCTGCAATTTAAATCGTTTGCGAGAGATTTTTTCAAACCAACAGCAGAACGCCTTGGTTGGGATAAGATCCCGGGTGAATCCTTTACGGATATTTTCTTGCGTTCGCTTGCAATTACTAACATGGGCAACTGGGGAGACCAAGATACAATCGATGAAGCCAGACGACATTTCAGCTCTTATGTTAACGGCGGAGAATTAGACCCGGATATCCGAAATGCTGTTTTCTTACTGGTTGCAAAGCATGGCGGCAATGAAGAATTCGAAAAGTTCATCAAGCTTTACGAGAACGCAACTTCGCCTGAAGAAAGCGTCAGAACTCTGAGAGCTTTGGGCTCATTCAATGACACCGTAATTCATGCCCGGGCGCTTGATATAGCGCTTAGTGAAAAAGTTCGTCCGCAGGATAAACTGCGCATGGTTTGGTATTCGAATAAAAAGACCCATACCTTAACGTGGGAATTCGTGAAAAATAACTGGGATGTTTTCCTGAAACTTTATGGCCACGGCGGCCTTGGCTTTATGAATGGTCTGATAGCTTTGCCTGCGGGATTCTCTACGCAGGAACAACTTGAAGATGTTGAACGTTTTTTTGCAACACACGACGTGTCCGGAGCCGACCGCGCTGTTAAGCAGTGTCTTGAAAAAATTCGCTCCAATATTGCCTGGCGTGAACGAAGCTGTAATGAAGTTATTGAGTGGCTTGAAGAAAAATTCTCCTATAGAACATAGATTTAATGAAACCGTCCAGCTCTAATTTTTATTAAGAATTCTGGATGATTTAAAAGCGTATTGATAAAACAATACGCTTATTTTTATATAATAATTTACTAAAATTAGGGCTGGACGGTTTTTTCGTGCATTCATTGTGTGTTAATCTATATATAAACGAATATCCGTTTATTATTCTTATAAAATATGAGCATTCCTAAACCAATATTATCAGTTTTTACCAAAACCTTTCTGGTACGCTACTTTCTGTTCATTGTGCCGGTAACAATAATGATATTAATTTTGACCATTAGCTACGAAAGGATCATGCAAAAAAGCATCGCAGCTTTACCGCTTGAATATTCGCAACAACTTACAAATGTGATCCGTGGGATACTCATGATCCACGCTTATGCCATTATCACGATCCTGTTTTTCTTTTTCTTTGTTGTGATCGGAACCCTAGTAAGTATCTGGTGGACATTTAGACCGACCCTTAAACTTTTGAAGGCTATGGATAACGTGGCAAGGGGTGACTTTTCCGTACGCTTACCTGAAGATTCAAAAGATGAAATAGGACGCATTTTCAAACGTTTCAATGCAATGACCCAAGGACTTGAAGAAGCTGCAGTCAAAGGTTTTATGACCATTGCCTTGAAACCATAGAAAAAATTATCGCGCGCAATATTAAAAATCCCCGCACTTTTTGTGCGGGGTTTTCTTATTGCAAAAATCTTTCTTTCCGAAAAAGAATATATGAATAAATTATTAACCATACCAAAGATACCGCTAACGGAACGATCGCGACAACAAAAGCAAAATCCGCGGGAACCAATATTCCAAACATTGCGATGATACCGGAGACCTTAAATATCAATCCGCCTATTTTATGGGTTTTCTCCCAAACCATGTCTGAGGATATTGTCCAAGGCGTACGTATGCCAAAGAACCAATTGCGTTTTGTGCGGGGCAATATTGTGCCCATTATAAAGAACATCATCCCGAGCATAGGTGCGGCTGCGCGCGCAAAATTAAAACGTATACCCAAATTCCAGGCTAAAGATAATGCGTTAAAAAACATAAAAGTAAACACCATCAAGACAATAGATAAGTTGTATTCTTTACGGAATTTTTTAAAATTTTCACGGAATGGGTCAATATATGGCACTATAACCAAAAACAAAAATACTATCGTGGCTATTGCCGGAAATAAAAACAACCCGATAAATTTATTTCCGTAACCGTCAACTTGTCCGGCGCCGTTCCAATGAACGGCTATTTCCGAAGGCAGCATAGGATATACATAGATACTTGCGATAAAAGAAACGCCTATCAACACAAGACTTAAAATATATGCTATTGCTGTAGACATAAAAATTATATTTCTTTAATGGAATAATTAAGAATTGTATTATTATCTTTAAAATTAAACTCTCCTTCAAAATTCTTACCGGCCAAAAGCAGAGGCATCCAATAGCGGTCATCTGGCCACATCGTATCATACGGAATATTATTTTTGTCGAACCATTGCGGTCTCATCTCTTCTGTTTCCAGGGGTTCACCTTCAAATTTTTCAGAACTGAAAATATGCACTTCCTGCAATACATCCGGCTCTTCTTGCGAATGAAATGTTATTGTGCCGCGTTTATCTAACCCGTTTGCTGATATACCGCACTCTTCCTGAAGTTCACGCAAAGCCGCGCTTTCAACGCTTTCGCCTTGTCCAAGTTTTCCGCCAAAGCCATTCCATCGTCCCGCACCAAAACCCCGCTTTTTCATCCCCAAAAGCACGCGGTCGCCGTCATGAATTATGCATAAAGTAAGTATTTGTTTCACAATAATATTATTCCCCAATTTAAGATTTTCGCAAATAGACAAGAACATTTCTTGCCCAAAACAAAAACCCCCCTTATAGGGGGGCTTTTGGACTAAAAAAGATTAGGAGCGCTGTACGTTTACAGCGTTCGGACCTTTTGGAGAATTCTCAATTTCAAAAGTTACAGCGTCCCCTTCGCGAAGTTCGTTGTATTGAACTCCTACCAAAGAATTGCTGTGGAAAAAGACATCTTTTTCCTGCCCTTCTACAGTGATGAAGCCGAAACCTTTGTCAGTAAGTTTTTTGATTGTACCATTCATGGTTTAAACTATTTTTAACTTGAATAAAATGCAAATGTAAGTATTTTTAAACTCGACACACTTTTTAAAACAAACTTCTTTGCTTACCGTATACTTTTGGTACACGGTGCTACGATACGTTAGTACGCAACTTGAGAAGAATAACACACGACAACCTAAACGTCAATACTAATCCGGATAGGTTTCCGCAGATATTTTAATCGGCGCTTTTAAACCGCATACTAGTTTCGTAATCTGGAAAATATTGGTGCAGGGTCGGAAGGACAAATTGACCAAAAATAGATTCTTTGGGTTCGCGCGAAAGTAAATATTCAAAAGAATTTTTTATTAATTCTTCAGGAGTTATTTTTCCCTGCGTGAGTTTCTTATAATAATCTTCCGCCACAGTAACTGAATGCTTGGTCTCGCCGATATCATCATGGACAGTTACCTTAAACGTCCATCCATATGGCGTAATTGTCTTATTATCTATAATTATCTCGATCATATTTAAAAATAATCTATATTCCTATATTTATATTTTAGCGCTTCTTATGTTTTTGTTAAGTTCCCAACCATTTTTCATATAGAATATTCCCTTAAGCATTGCGAACTGTTCTCTTGACACATTATATCAATTAGCGAGAATCAAGGTAACAGCTTTTTGAAAGGAACGGCGATGACAAAGCCAAGGGCTTTCCAAGACTACTTTCCTCGCATGACATGTTTCGGGTGCGGTCCAAACAACCGTTCCGGACTTAAAATAAAAAGTTTTTGGACAGAAGACGGCTTAAATGTTATCTGTTCCTGGAAACCTAAAATAACTCATTCCTCGGGTATGCCAAATGTACTTCAAGGCGGCATCATTGCCACACTTATTGATTGCCATTCTATTTGGACAGCGATTGCCTATGATTATCGAGATGAAAACCGTTCCTTCGGCACTGAACCTATGCCTGGATATGTAACCGGAACCTTTAATGAAATAAGACTTATGCGTCCGACCCCATTGGATGCAAAAATTGTTTTATGCGCGCGCGTTATAAACAAACTTAGGAAAAAAGCAATAATACATTGCGAACTATTTGCAGATGGGGTGCTATGCGCAAAAGGAGAAATTACCGCCATACGCCTTGAAGAAAGCCGCTATATACGCTGATAAGTATACAAATTACCGCTGGAAAATTCAGCGGTCTTTATTTTAATATTTTATAAAATATTAAAAACCGCATGATAATTCATGCGGCTAAATACTTTATGCAATAAGAGTTGTATGGAGAATATCTTGTATCGTCTCAACACTGCCGCCATAGGGGCCGACAATTGAAACCTTCCATCCGCCCGGAAGAAACAACTTCTGCGCAATGCGCGTTACATCTTTTCGCGATACATTATCAGCATCGTGTATAGCATCAGTCGGTGTTACAGCTTTCCCGTAGGAAAGCTCTGAACCCACTAACCAGCCCAAAATTGTAGACACGTTGTCTGAAGACATCGCTAAATTTCCTGCACGGAAACTTTTTGCGCATTGCAGTTCATTGGCAGAAGGCGGCTCATCCATGAGTCTTCGGATCTCTAAAGCAATCGCCTGTATAGCTTCTTCGGTCTTTGTCGGAGAAACTCCTGCGCTACATACAAAAGCTCCAAAGTCATGGCCGTTTCCGTAATCTGAAGTAACGCTGTAAGCAAGACCCTTGAGGGTTCTGACATTCTGAAACAGACGCGAGCTCATTCCGCTACCCAAAATGCCGTCAAGAACAATTGCGCTAGCCCGGTCATTTGAGTGAAAGGCAGGAGCTGAAACACCAAGCGTAATGATAGCTTGCGCAAAATCTTTCTGCTTAATAACAATTTCCGGATTGGCTGATGAAGAAATCGGCTCATCAGGAAAACCATAATAAGAACTTGTGCGCGGCAAACCGGAAAAATATTTTTCCGCAAGCGAATATGCAGACTTAACATTTAGGTCGCCGCTGAAGGCAAGAACTGCTTCCCGCGCATTATACATTTCTTGACGAAAACGCACGAAATCCGGACGGGAAAACTTTTCCAGATTTTCACGCGGTCCTACGATCGGGCGGCCAAGAGATGTGTCGCCATACATTAATTTATGCAATTCTTCCCAAGCGATGCTTGAAGGATCATCGGCACGTCTTGCCAATTCCTGTAAAACAGCTCCGCGTTCAGCATCAATGTCTTCTGTACGCAATTGCGCATTAAACAACATATCACTCAAAACATCCATCGCAACTTCAAATTTATTTACCGGTATGCCGATTACAAAATATACTTTATCGTAACCGGTGAAAGCGTTAAAATTCCCTCCAACGCCTTCGATCGCTCTTGATATGATCTCTTGCGTGGGATAACGGATACCGCCACGGAAAAACATATGCTCAAGGAAATGCGCTATGCCGTTTGTCTCTGCGTTTTCACGACGAGCACCAGCACGCAAACCAAGGACTACATGGGAACTTAAAATGCCTTTCTGAGTCACAGCAAATGTACGAAGTCCATTCGAAAGGACCTTGCGCTGGATATCCAAAGCTAACTCCTTTTTCAAATAACGGTTTCCTTATTTAATACCATATTTCTAAATTTTTGCAACCAGGTAGTAGAAATTCGACTATTAGATTAATAAATTTCTAGATTTATTATATAAAGTATTTCTACTCATAACTAAATAAAAATATTCTTTATTGTTCCGCAACTGCAGAACGGTCGAATTTTCACTACCTGGCAAGCAAAATGCCCCGCTAAGCGAGGCATTTTATTTTAACAATTTATCACAACATTATTCCTCAAGATCAATGACTCTATCAATGCGTATCTTCTCAACAAATTCAGGCACGTGCGAAACCAATATCATTGCGCCTTCATACTTGTTAAGGGCTTCGGCAATGATCGGAATATGACGAAAATTCATATGGTTGGTCGGCTCATCCAATATCAAAAGTCCGGGCTTTTCAAATATAAGATGCGCAAATGCCACCAGTCCTTTTTGGCCTTCGGATAAATTCCCTATTTTAGTACGGATAACTTCGGAATTAATAAGAAAACCCGCGGCAACACTGCGCATATATTCTTCATCTTTATCGGGAGTAACTGAAATTAAAGATTGGTAAACCGTATCGTCAAAATTAAGAGTTGAAAAATCCTGCCGGTAATAACCTATCTTAACGTCTTTGCCCACGGTTATTCCTTTTGAACTTCGCCTGACAATGGATTCCAACAACGTGCTTTTACCTATGCCGTTTGGACCTTTAAGCAATAAATGGTCGCCTTTCCTCAATAAAATATTTGCTTCGCGGGTAGTCGGCTTATGCTTCTTGTTCATTGCGGTAAAAGAAGAAATGGTTACGATTTCGCCTTGGAGGCCTTCTTGACGCGGAATAGTAAACGGACGGATGGCTTTGTCTTCTTTACGAACATCTACTTTTTCTTCTTCCATTTCCTCTGCTTTATCCCGCATGCGTTTGGCAAGAAGACGCATGCGTCCGCCCTTATCAGCAAAATAATTCGCTTTTTCTTTGTTCTCCTGTATTTTTTTGGCCAGTTGCGCGTTCTTCCGGTTTTCCCGCTCTATACGAGCCAAAATTTGCTCGGCAACATCAAAATAATTGCCGGTATATTGTTCTACTTTCCACGTATGAACATCCAGATAAAGTACGCCGTCGGTGAACGCATTTAAAAATTCAGCGTCGTGGGAAATAACAATTACGGTTTTCTTATAATCAACCAAAAATTGTCTCAAATGCGCAATTCCTGCTTTATCCAGATTATTTGTCGGCTCATCCAGCAAAAGCAGATCGGGATTTTGAATAAGCGCGGAAGCAAGCAATAGCCGCGCTTGTTGGCCGCCGGAAAAAGTTTTTATAAGTTTGTCATGCGGCGCGTGCAAATTAACCACTTCAAGCACCTCATCTATTTTGGGGTCGATATTATATACTTTTTGCGCAAAGCATCTCTGGAAAAAATCTCTTACCGTAAGCTCAAACTCTTCGCGCAAAATAACCTGCCTGGCCATGGCGATAGTTAACCCATATCCTATATTAACTTTACCCATATCCGATTTAAGTAAGCCGGCAATAAGCGCAAATATAGTGCTTTTACCCGCGCCATTTTGTCCCATAAGTGTTATTTTTCTTCCTTGACGAATAGAAAAATCCACCTCATCTAAAATGGGGCGGGTCGGACTATATTCAAAAGATACCTGATCAAAAGAAACAATGCTTTCTGCTTTTGCCATAGCTTTAAAGATACCTTTTTATTAGCTTTTTGCAAAGAAAACGGCTCTGTCGTTTTTTATTTGACACGGCGCAGTTGGCTATATATAAAACATATAGATAAATATGTACGTTGAAAAAGAGGCTCAAAGTGAAGCAACTGCTTACAGAAATTTTCTACGGCGCCGCATTTATAGTGATAGTTCTGTCAATTGTTCTTTCTGTCTTTTTGTGTCTTATAATCGGGCTCCTGCTGTTTAAGCTGTTGCTTCCAGTCTTCGTTATACTCCTGCTTTTGGCCTGCAAATTTCTCGGCAAGATCTTTCTCCTGTGGCTTGATTCTTAAATATTCTCGTAAAAAATAACCGTCTTTATTCGACATGTCGCTTCCGTGACAAAACAGGCGCATGCAACAAGCATGCGCCTTTTTCTTAACAAAAAATCCGGAACAATATTCTTATATTCTCAAGAATGTTGGAATATTATAATAATAAAAATTCGACTTTAAACGTCATTTTCATTATCAATCTTCAATTTCTTCATAGTTATCATAATCTGATTCCGCTTCAACTTCCTCTCTAGCGTCCTCATAACCTTCTTCATATACAGACTCGTCTCTTCCTCTAACCAAACCTGCAAAAATTTCAAACAAGCCACTAATTACAAACCAAAACCAACTCCATTCAACAGGAGAAAAAAACACTAAAATAAAATAAAAAATAATAATCACAAAATTTAAGACTTTCTACCACAGTACATTTTTAAGGCAATTTTGACAAGAAAAAATACCGCTTCAGATGGTATTTTTATCACAAATTTTATTGGAATGCTTTGGGCTTACTAATTCGATTGTTCTAATCTACCCAACCTGACTTAACCAATCCTGCAGATACATTATTATTCGTTGAATATCCCTTTCGCTTAAAACATTATTATGCGCAATTACATTTCGCGATTGTTCTAAATCATCTAATCTAGTTTTAATCCAATCTTGCGAGGGGAAAAGATCATCAAAATAAATCCAGTTTTTAGTAATAATATCTGACATATCTCCAAAATCCGCATAAGAGATATCGTCTTTCGCACGAGGAGAATGCCATTTGTTTTTATCATCTTTTTCCTGTCGTTCTTGGACTTTTTTTCGAGTCGGCTTGGAAACAAATTTTTTCCACCAATCGATTCCTCTTCTTTCACTTAACCTTTCCTTTATAAGTTCTCGGACAGAATTTTCAAATGCAAAAAAGACGGTATAAATGCTGGACATCTTTATCGCATTTAACCTAATTTGAGAACTAAAGTCTTCGATAGAAATCATTCCTTCTTTTTTACTATCCCCGTCATTGCCGATTATCGGAATTTGTTTAGATATAACTCCTATTTCTTCTAGAGCTTCAAGCTCATTATTTAAAAGCAATGCTTTAAATATAAAATTTTTGGTTTTTTCAATCACAATAAATGTTCTTTTAAGCTTTTAAAGATAGCATTATATACTGAAATATCTTTTGTTACGGGTAAGTGGATTTGAATATTATAATGAAATTCCGGAGATAAATCTTTTGCAGGACTTGGTTTGCTATCTTCTATATTATCTTCAGCTGGTGAAAATTTTTGTGAATTCTGAAAATCTGCCAAATTAGCCAAAGCTTTAAACGTTGTTGCCATTTTTCTTACAACCGCATCTCCCTTTCCAGTTTTGGTACCAAAAATTCCTGCTAACTTTTCGGCGCTTGCATTTTGCGCCTTTTCATCAGCAAGAAAGACGTCTTCGTATACACCGCGTAAAGAATTTCCTAATATTTTTTTAGCATCTGTTTTATTTTTATAAGCTCGATATTTTTCAGTAGGAACTCCGGTATTATCTAAAAAATCAATTCCTTTTAAAACGGAAATAAAAGCTCTATCGTTAGTACCTTTAAAACCAATAGATTTTAAAAATTCTATAGTAAATCTTGGTGGAACGCCCGCGTTTTGAATAGCTTCCATCATTTGTGGAAGTCTACCTACAGAATTCATATATGCTTCGTTAATCATAATTATTTTCTTATTAGATTTATAAATCTTTTTTATACTTAACTTACTTTACCATACCTATTTAGTTAATTTTGATAACAAAAAATGTTGCTTAATAGAACGTTTCATAAATTCTCTATAATTTATTTTATTTTTTCAGTATTAGAGTTTAATTAAAATTAAAAATCGCACAATTTCTTGGCTTCTATAAAAATTAATTCGGCACGAGCTTTTAAAAATTTCTTATAATTATTACTCCAAATTGGAGAGTCATCACCGGTCATAATGAACTGTTGATTTGCAGAAGCGCGAAAACCCTCGTTAACGGATTGTAATTTTCTAAAATATTTTGATGGTGGAGTATTAGCAATAAGTAAATTAGTATTCTGAGAAACCCATGCAATATTACATACAGAATCAACAAGTAATTTATTATTACCTTTTAGCTTGGTTTTCAAATAATCTTTTGGAAAAATATGGTGTTTATCAACACTTTTAATAGATCGCTTACGTTTTTTTATACCCTTGATTCTTAAATCGATATTTGAATGTAAATCCAAGGGTTTACGCGCCTGTAAAAGCCCTAACACGGCTTTTCCGGTTGCTGATCCAACCGGAGCTTCCATTAAACTATCAACTTGAAATTGTGCTCGGTTTAATCCTGGGATATAGGCCATATCCTTCGCGTTAATAAAATTATTGAAATCTACTACCCCCATAGAAGCGGCCTCGCTACCATATCTATTATTAAAGCTTGATCTCCAAAACCATTGTTTTAAATAAATATTTTGTGCGGAAGATATTTCTTCCCGTTTTTTTTTCATAAAATAAGCTGTCAAAGGAACAAGAAGCGGAGGATAGGGCAACAGCTTTAACGGTATATCTATATCGTCATTAATAAAAACCAATGCGTCAATATAAGCTTCTTCTGCTTTTTTATAATCTTTAATTAAATGTTCGGTTTTAAGTTTTTCTAATATATCTTTAGGATTATTATTAATATCGTTATAAATAGCAATTGACCTGATAAGATTTTCTCCTGTGAAATCTTCTGCTGTAAAATTGCCGTCTTCTAAAATTTTTTGCGTGCCTTCAACACGATCATATAAATCAAAAATTCCTGGAGCATAAGTTTTTGCTGAAATAAGATTCATTAAAGAAAGCGGTGTACCCTTGGCATTAAGATATTGAAAGGTTTTACTTACTACATCTAAATCAACTCTCTCATCAAAAACAAGAAGCGGAACTTCATAATCCCTAAAAAGCACAAGCTTTTCTAAAATTAACTTATTAATAAGGTTATTCTTTGCGGCTTCTGCATAAAAGCGAGTGAATTTATCTTGCGAACCCAATTCACTTGCGGAGAAACTTTTTTCTTATCCGGACGTTTACCATAAAAACATTCGTCATCAATACAGAAATAAATTTCATATTTACTTGAAATAGCTTCGGGAAGGTGCAAATTTTCTGGTCTTAATGCAAATAATAATGAGGTTAAACGTTGTTGCCCATCTAAAACATATTTAGAATGTCTTCTGGGTTTTGCTTCAGGAGGAACAATATCACCAATAAAACGAAAAGCTTCACCTAATTGATCTGAATCCCACAATAAAAAAACGCCTATAGGAATTTGATCATAAATACTGTTTAAAAGTTCAACGACTTGATTTTTTGTCCAAACAAAACTTCGTTGAAATCTTGGTAACACGAATTCTGCATCGTTAACTCCCTGCAATAAGTCAGAGATTCTTCTTGTTTCTGGTTTTAATAAACCCTTCATAATAGTTAAATATTAATTATTATAGTTCAAACTAACATCTCATTAATTTTATATAAACAAAAAATATTTGCTTTTTTGCTTTCTTCGAACATAACCTAATTTTCCCGCCCAAAAGCAATAGATTTCATTTATACATTATATATAAAAGAGATAAAGATAGTCTCAAGAAGAGATAAAGAAAGTCTTAAGAAAAGATAAAATATGTTTACTTTACATTTAAGCTAATATATAGTGAAAATATCCAAAAAACCTATGCGCATACTGCTTGTTGAAGACGACATAAAAATACGCCGATTTATAAAAGCCGGTCTCGAGGCCGAGCTTTTTATCGTGGATGCCACGGATAATGGGGAGAAAGGTCTTTCTTTAGCTTCTTCTAACGATTATGACCTTATAATTTTAGATAATATGCTACCGGGCAAAAACGGTCTTGAGATCTGCAAAGAATTGAGACGCCAAGGTAAAATCACGCCCATACTAATGCTTTCGGTAAAGGCCGATACAAACACCAAAATTGAACTCTTAAATAGCGGAGCAGATGACTACTTAAGCAAACCCTTTTCTTTTGAAGAACTGGTGGCAAGAGTAAGGGCCCTTTTACGTCGGCCAAAACAACTCAATGACGAAGTTTTAACTATAGAGGACTTGGTAGTTGATTTCAAGAAAAACAACGCAAGACGCGGACAAAAAGAAATACATCTCACACAAAAAGAATTTGCTTTACTTGAATATTTGGTTAGAAACCGTGGCGTAGTGTTGTCACGCGGAATGATACTTGAACATGTATGGGATATGGAAGTAGACCCCTTCACAAATACAATTGAATCCCATGTGTCTAACTTGCGTAAAAAAATAGATGCGGAGGGCACAAGAAGACTTATTCATACAGTAGTAGGGCGAGGATATAAAATTAACGCGTAAAAATCACAAAACTTATAGTTAAAACCGTTCCACAAACTTTCTGGGGCGGTTTTTGTCTTTATCTTGTCTTGAGACTATCTTTATCTCTTCTTGAGACTATCTTTATCTCCTTACAATAGAATAAATAGGTGCTTAATGGTCAGGAGTTTCTGATGGCCAAAAAAAGAAAATTCGCGGACGCGCGACAAGAGACCTTTGAAACAAGAAAAAAAATAGGCTTCCCTTCTTCTCCAAAAAAATGGAAAGACGCAAAAGCAAACTATTCCGAACATGAACTTGTAATAAACAACCACCCGGTCATGGAAGACTGGGAAAGTGATTATATGCAAGTGCTTGCTTCTATCGCCTGTTCACAAGGTGGCAAGGTGCTTGAAATCGGCTTCGGAATGGGTATTTCATCAGGCTATATACAGTCCCATGATATTGTTGAACACGTAATAATTGAGGCCAATAGCGACGTGTTTGATAAACTTATTGAATTTGCTAAAAGCGCTCCCGAAAAAGTAACACCGATATTTGGATTTTGGCAGAACGTTACCAAAGATCTGCCGGATGAAACGTTTGACGGCATCTTATTTGATACGTACCCTTTGCAGGAAAGTGAAGTGCATAAAAATCATTTTGATTTTTTTGTTGAAGCCTATCGTTTGCTGAAAAACGGCGGAATTCTTACCTATTATTCAGATGAAATAAATGATTTTTCTCCTGAACACAGGTTAGCGCTAGAGCGATCAGGTTTTAAAAACATCAATATGCAAATATGTGATGTTAACCCGCCAGCGGATTGCCTTTACTGGAAAAGCAAAACAATTGTAGCGCCGATAGTGAGGAAATAAGATGGCTGCAAAAAAGACAAGAATCTATGGTTTGCACCTAATGATAGACGGCTATGATGCCGATAAAGAAAAATTGGCAGATGTTTCATTGATCTATAAAACCCTTCTTGAAATGCCGGCACTAATAAATATGCAGCATGTTGGATTTCCGCATATCATCCAATTTAAGGAAGCGGAAATTGCCGGTTTGTCTGGTTTCATATTCATTGTTGAGTCCCACATCAGCATACACACTTATTCAAACAAAGGTTTTATCAGTATGGATGCTTATTCATGCAAAACTTTTGACCCCGACATACTTATTAAGCACATAAAAGAAACGTTTGGAGTCCAAACAATGGAAACAAATACCGTTGTGCGAGGAAAACGTTTCCCTATTAATTTTAGAGACCCCGCCGATAAGCACTTTGACAGCGAAACAAACAAAAGAGGCAACCGATGACAGAAGATGAGATACGCGTTAGAAGAGCACAAAAAAAAGATATACCGCAATTAATTAACATTGAACACATAATTTGGAAACCTCTGGGCACGCCCGTATTTGATTCAAGCTATTTTATAACCTGGTTAAAAGTAAATCCTGAGGGATTTTTCGTTGCAGAATGCGACGGAATACTGGTGGGTTATACCTACGCACAAATATTTAATTTTGTTTTTGAGGATATTGAAAATTTTACATCTTTTGACGCAATAGCAGACCATGCATATACGACCAAAACACATAACCCTGCAGGAAATGCATTGTTTGGCGTAACCATAACTTCTACACGAAAAGGCGCGGGTAGAAAACTACACGAAGCCATCCTTAAATATGCACAAGACCTTAAAAAAGAATATTTCGTTGCAGCAACGCGCTTATCAGGATTAAGCTCCTACATTAATATGCTTATAGCCTCCGGATATGATATTGAAATCACTACCGATTTAGAAAAAGAAGTGGCTTTGTGGTATGCGATAGAATGCACTAAAATGCTTAATGGAAAGATTTGGGACGTTTGCGACACGCAACCCGATATAAAACTGCCCCAACCGGAAAAACCAGACAGCGTGATTGCCGCACATCTTTCGGTGAATAAAGAATTCGGTCTGGCGGCTCTATTGCCGGAATTCATGCAAGATCCACAAAGCAAAAATTATGCTATTTTAAACGTATATAAACTGTCATACTAAAAATAAAATACTATGTTCCTCTTTACTTATACAGCCGCAATATTAACGATAATTTTTATCGGTTTTGCGGCTTTTATTTTTAAGAAAAAACCTAAAGATCCCGTTGCTAAGTTACTATGCATCAATATGCTGGCCGATGGATTATGGATAGGCTCAAATGCCATGGCTGATATATCCACAACGCCAGGAACATTAATTTTTTGGAGCGGCATGGCGCTCATTGGCGCAAGTTTTTTTGCCAGCACGTTCCTTTGTTTTGTAGATGCGTTTATTCACGAAAAAATACCTGCCAAAAGATCATTTTTTATATACCTCTTACCGTCTATCTTTTTTTCAGTATTCGCATTTTCAAAATATTCTATTGCCGATACCTTCTTCCCTCCAGGACTGCCGGCTCAGATAGCGCCAGGAACTTTATATAATATTTTCCCTTTGTTCCTTCTTATTACGCTTTTATATTGCGCTCTTCGTGTGGCCGTAACTTATAGAGGATCCGGAAGCCAAAAAAGAAAACAAATAGTTTATATAGATACCGGCTTTATTATTGCCATACTGGGAGGAGTAATTTTTGATGCTATTTTACCTCTTAAAGGAGAATTCCGTTTCTATACTTTAGGACCTCAGTTTTCAATATTCCTGGCGATCTTTTCCGCATACGCCATATTAAAACACCAACTTTTGGATATTAAAATTGTTATCCAGAAAGGACTTATTTATACGATACTTTTAGGTGCTATTGTTTTCGTATATCTGACCCTAATCTTTGGATTAAATCTTGTGATTGGAGATATAACCGGAATACGTGAGATAAGCGCGTTATTAACAATTATTTTGGGAATATTCAGCGTTCCGATAATTGATAAATATCTCAAAAAGATCACCAATCCGATATTTTTTAAAGATACCTATGATTACTCAGAAGCGATGCGGGACTTAAGTGAAATATTAAATAAAAATATTACCGTATCTGAAATAGCACAGAAAACATCGGACAAATTAAAGGAAATATTTAAAAATCGCGCTGTAGAAATAATATTGTTATCTGAAGAAACCAGTTCTTCGCTCAGGGATAAACTAGCATCAAATGAAGGCTCAGAAAAACTGAGCATTCCCATTTTACTAGAGAATAAGCAATTAGCTTTTATGACCTTAGAGCAGAAGATATCGGGAGATCAATACACGAATGAAGATTTAAACCTACTCAAAACCTTTGCCAATCAGGCAGCTGTGGCCTTGCAAAAGGCGATATTTTTTGAGCAGATAAAAACGCATTCTGAAGACCTTGAGAAAAAAGTTGAGGAACGGACAACTCAAATAAAAATACTGCAACAGGATCAGAAGCAAATGATGATAGATATTGCACACGGCTTACAAAGCCCGTTAACAATAATTATGGGACATTTAAATTTCCTTAAAAAAGAATTGCCGTACAACAAAGATATTGAAATATTTGAATATTCAATAGATGAGGTATCCAAACTGATCTATGATCTGCTTAAATTGGCTGCCCTTGAGGGAAGCATCGAAAATTACAGTTACAAACCTTTTAATCTTAGCGATGCCCTAAACGGACTTCTTGAATATTTTGACGTGGTCGCCCAAAGCAATGACATTAAATTGAACTACGACATAAAACCGGACATTACTATAGCCGGTGACAGACGCCAGATAGAAGAGTCTATTACAAACATAGTGAGCAATGCGATGAAATACATAAACAATGAAAACGATAAAGAAATATCCATATCTCTTACTAAAATAGATGATACGGCCGAATTAAAAATTAAAGATACCGGCATAGGCATTGCGGCAAAAGATCTCCCGCATATATTTGAAAGATTTTACCGCGTACAAGACGAAATACATAAAAACATAAAGGGGGCGGGCCTTGGCTTAGCCATATCAAAGCGAATAATTGAAAAATTCAACGGTACGATAGAAGCAGAAAGCGAAGTGAACAAAGGAACTACTTTTACGATAAAATTTAAACTTAATTAAACTAAGATTACGATAAATTATTTTGATCATCACAAAACCCCGCTTACGCGGGGTTTCCCTTTATTAATCTACTTGTATAACGTCCGTAAATACGGGTTTTTGTTCGCAATTTGAATAAGAAAGAATAAGACTGAGAACAAAAAACTATTAAATATAACTAAAATACAAATAAGCTGCAGACGCAATTGACCGCAAGGATAAACGCGCCTTTCTTTCTATTCAAGATCGCGCGGTGAGAACCCGAATTGATACTTGTCGCTTTCTTGCGCGTTTTCCGGGTACTCTAGCTCAAAAGAAATACTGCGATAATCAACTGCTCCAACCTCTCCGCAAACTTCTTGCTCAACCGCTTTAATCCCTCCCTGTTTCAAAAAAACGCTCGCGCACATCTGCTTGCTTTCTGTAATGTAATTAATAAAAACGCAGTCTCCTTGCGCGACAGGCGCGTTCTGTTCTTTCAGCGAACAATAAGTATGAGACTTTTCCCCGGTCTGTTCGATAAGCTCTGCGCTTTTTTGTTCAAGAGACTTTTCGGGTTCAGCTTTTTTAGGTTCAGTTAGCTCCTTTGGTCTTAAATCAAAGTATTCACTGTCCCGGCTGTAACAGGGCTCTTCGCTGAAATCCGCACTTTCCTGGATCAATAACGCGTGACATGCCTCATGGACCAAAGTCCGCTCCAATCCGACCATGCTTCCGTCTGTAGCATCCCGATCAATTATTATAATTCCCTTTACGGCAAGATTGCTTCTGTCCGGGGTATATGTCCCCCTGGCATCCGGTGAAACAAAAGGCACAAGCTGATTCTCAAATGACGTAATATGGATAGAAGACGCGCGCGTACAGATACGGTTATAGTCTTCCGGGGAGTACACACGGATATTTTGAAGCGCCGTTTTTATATTCTCCTCTCGCTCGTAATCGCCCCACCGAACAAACAGTCCTTGAATAGGAACACATTCAGAACGTGTAAGATTGAAATGATACACATATATTCCACCAAGAACTATAAGAAAAAAGGTTATCAGTGCTTTTTTCGCCATGAAAAATTGGGTGAATTATCGTGTAAATGATGCGCCAAGCACCGCAAGATCATTATTAGAAAGCTTCTTCTCGCCGGCATATGCGACCCTGATCATAACGGGTCCAATGATAATGGTAACTCCCTGATAATACTGAAATCTCCCTGAGGTCTTTGTTTGTATGTCGCCGATATATATTTTTTTATCGCCCATTATCACGGGTTCTTTGCCGCCGATAAACTCGCTTATAGTTTGCTCGGTCACGGTGAGATACTCCTGCAGTCTATATTCATCAATAATGACACTATCGTCGTTGGCATGCGAAAAATAAGAATGAAATGACGTGATATTATTTTGTACTCCATGACTGATGCTTGTCGGACTGAGCGAAAAACCCTGCGGAATTTTTGTTGGTGTATAAGTCTCAAAAGAAAGTTCTTTCCCGCCTTCACGAATCAGATGCTGATCGTTCTCCGGAATCATGACCAAAAGCGTTCCTTCGTAAGTAGCCGGAGCGATAGTAGAAGCAGTATTTTCTGTTCCACCGTTATCTGTTGCCCCCGGAACATTCCGGCGCGACTGCTCTATAAGATCGCCTATGATAACTTCTCCTTCCTTCTTTTCAAACGGATTGTGCGTGACAAAAAATACCGCGGTACCAAGAACAACGATTACGAAGAAGATAATAAGAGAAACTTTTTTCATAACTTATTTTCTATTCATTAAAACCTATTTTTCATGATACCACGCTCAAATCCGGTTCGTAATCAAACAAAAAACCGCCTATGAGGCGGCTTTAAAGATCAATCTACTTGTATAACGTCTATAAACACCGGTTTTTGTTCGCAATTTGGATAGAGAATGTTCACAAATTTATTTACATGCGCCGTGTTGCGGTGATATTTTTCTGCTTCTTCGTCTTTGAAACTCATAATATGTACGAACGAAACGCCGTCGGGTTCCTGAAAGGATTCGTAATATAACGTATCAGATTCGTGGTGTTTTACGGCGTTCACAAATTCACGGATTGCTTCCAGGCATTCATCCAGATGTTCTTTTTTGACTTTGAATTTCGCAATTTTATTGATCATATATTATCTAATAAGGGCTATGTGGATATTGATTGACTTTTCATATCCAAACTAATATAATATAAATATCACTACGAAAAAGACCCTTATGCGGTTCCGTCCGCATCGGGGGCTTTTTCTTTTTTAAGTTCCAAATTAGACCTCTGATCGCCAATATAAGCAATTGGCACATTAGTACGTTTTAGCAATATTGAACATTTGTCTTTACTGCTTGGAGAAAGTATTATTTGTACTTGCTTTTTCTCTTTAAGAAATTTTATTAAGCTAGCGTAATCACCATCACTAGACACAATAACCGCGCGTTCACGATCAGATTCATATGAATCACGCGTTGCTTGCAAAACCAAATCAGCGTCGCAATTTCCTTTTGCCTTACCGGTACCATCATATATAACTTCCTTAAAAATAATCGTGAACCCGCATTCCTGAAGATGAGTATATAAATCTTTATATTTTGAAATTAAACCAATAAATATATAAGCTCTTTTAACATCGTATTTTTCTTCAAGCCAAACACGAAAACGCCTATAATCAAGCTTCCAACCGAGTTCCTTCAACGCGCTGTGTAGGTTGGCACCATCAATATAAGCAAAATTGTTTTCTGTATTTAACATGATCAATTCTATTTTAAAATATTATCTATAGCCTGTACCCCTGCAATCAGGACATGGAACTTCGTATATCTCTTCATATTCTTCTTTCTTTTTACCTTTGCACATACAACATGGCAAAACCGGATTTTTAAAACCGGAGCCTTCGCAATAGTCGCATTTCATCATGCTTTGCACTTCTTCCTCAGTTTGCGGCACGGTTAAACCAACGCCGTATCTGCCGGTACCTCCACAATAATGACAAATATCTTTACCTGACCCCTTACAATGACCACATGGCACCGAACGCATACGTTTTTGTTTAACCTTACCTGAGCCGCCACAAGTTCCGCAAACGGTTTTTTCTACGGTTCCACCAACCGGCGGAAGCACCGATCTCTTTTTCCGTTTCAACCATTCCCGCCATCCTAACCAGAAAAATACAAAAGCTACAGCAGCTACTACAACATAAGGCGCTTTTGATATTAATATACTTACCGGTGTGACATTAACAGAATTTTGTTCCAAAGTAGAAGTTTCAGATGTTACTTCAATAGCCGGTGGCGGCTCTTCTGCAGGCACCTGTGGTTGTGGTAAGGTTTGCTCTTGCCCAATGACAGGCGGCGCAACAGGGTTCACCACAGATGCTTCCGGTGGAGCAGGCGGGGTTTGCTGTTCAAAAACAGGAACCGCAGTGTTATCGCTCACTTGAGAATCAGAGGTCCACTCAACCATTTGACCGTTAACTTCTTTCCCGCAGCCCCAATGATCTCCTCCGACAGGAATACACATCATAGTGTAACCAACAGGACAGTCAAAAGCTGGTTTGGCTTGTTCATCGCAATTGGTTATGGCGTCTGCTGTACTGAAAAATAAAATGCCGGCGGCAAAAATAATTGTAAAATATAGTTTAAACATAAATCTACGATTATTTCTTCTTGAAGCGGGCAAGAATAGACAACTTGAATATAGTTATATAAAAAATAAGACCAAGAGCGCAGGTGGGCAACCCGAGAACGTAGGCTGAAAGACCTTGTTCAAATAATACCGGCAATTCCTGCACGGTAAAATATCCGGCAAACAGAATGCCCAGAAAGGATACTATACTTATACCGCTTAACGCCCGCATCGGCGGCAATTTTTTCCACAGCATCAAGCCCGATAAAATAGTTAAAGACGCGTACATGATAAAACCGAAATAACAGGCAGGATAGCCAAGAAAATAAGGACACGACTCCCCTAAAGCGCATGAACCGCTAAAAAATTTTACTCCGCTTAAATACCCGGCAAACAAAAGACCCGCAACGGAAAATATGAAAATAGATTTTTTTATCATAATTTTTGGATTAATTTAGAATTAAAATTGAAAAATTAAGCGCTGAAGCAAAGGCAACCCATAATATATATGGAACAAGCAACAACGCAGCAACACGGTCAACCTTCCACGAAAATACAAAAGTTAAAACTATTGCCGATTCCAATACCAATATACCTGCAAATCCGGCAAGAGGATTTCGTAAACCAAAGAACAAAAATGACCATAACGAATTCAACATAAACTGTATAAAGAACAATTTAAGCGCGTGTTTTACCCTTGGATCATTTCCTTTTATAATCCAAAGTCGATAAAGTGTTATACCCATAAGAGTATATAAAATAAACCAGGCTGGCGCGAATAACCAATTTGGCAGGGCAAAAGCGGGTTTCTGTAACGCAGCATACCATGTCGGAATAGCCGGAACAGTAAATATAGTTCCAAGCAGCCCCGCAGCCTGACAAATTAAAATCGCGAAAATAAATTTAACGCCCGTAACTGGCTTCATGAAATAAAATCTAATCCGTAATAATTTTTGCCGCAAGGGCAATTATGAAAATGCCTATCGAATTCATAAACAAAGACACCGGAATAAATTTTTTCTTATCCAAACGCAACAAGCCAAACAAAGCTAACCCAAATTCATCGGGTAGAGGTGAGGCGATAACAAGTGCGGCAACAAGTGTACCGAACCAGTAGAACAAACGTGAATGGAACATGGCGCGAAACCTTGCCAAGTTTGTTGAATGTTCGACAAGATAAGTTATATCTTCATCCAAACCATCGCGTAGAAAACGGAATATGATAAGATCGGTGGTCATGGCACCCAGCGCTGCAACAATAACAAAAAGCCATATGGGTGAAAAATCCTGTGCCAATTCAAAAAGTACAACCGTGGCCGGAGCTGCGGTAAACGCGGATGAAAAACCCATGCCCGCAATAAAAATACCCAAAAAACCCCAACCGTCGGTATGACGGGCAAATTCATGGACTAATCCGCTACGGACTAGGACAACCGCAACAAAAAAGCTAATAGAAAGGAAAAATAAATCCTTTAACAATTTCTTCTTGTGAAATCCATCCATACGCCCATTTTATCATCTGGCGCCAATTTAATGAAATTCGAACGGTTTGCGCCATAACAAAAACCGTCCTTTTCATTTTGGACGGTTTATTTTATTTGCGCCGCGAATCGGCATAAAATTCTACTTTAGCAAGATAATTACGATATTCTTCCGGATAAAAATCGTGCAGATTTTTCATGGTAGCCACAGAGGTGAAAACACAATAGCCATTGGGGAGGATCAAAAACGAACCTTCGCGTCTGGCTCGAGGGCCCCGGTAATCACGTATATCACCAATTACCCTACCGCTTTTTAGTCCGCCGCATCGAGGACAAATACCTCCGGCAATGAAAATACTTCCTCGAGGAAAAGCTAGTTTCTCGGGAATATGATGTATACCGACAAGACATTTTAAAGAAGCAAAAAAATCTTTTAGCGTTTTATCCATTATTTACCTCGCTTCTTTATCTGCTTTATCAAAATAACTTAGTGCTATTACTTTACAATGCTTGATAGAAAAAGTAAACCCAGCTCTAATTTTTAACCCCAAAAACTAATCTTAGCTAACATTGAACTGCTTAGTTGGATAAAATATATATTTTTAAATTATAAATTAGGACTGGGTAAACTCCAAAAGAAAAACCCGTCCTGATTTTTTTCAGAACGGGTTTTATTTACTGAACCGGTTGAACGGTTACATAGTAACCTTCCCAAACCTCTTCAGTCAGCTTCGAGTGATACTTTAACAGACGCGTCTTGAGATATTTTATAGAAAATTTGGTGTTTGGCTTAAGGTCATACTTGAACAAGCCGTATCCTGGCGCTGTCACATAGACATTAAGCACTTCAAAATCGTCAGTTGCAGCCGGATTTGCAGTAGCAATGAATCCATTGAGGACCCAAGCATGTCCACCGCTCATGGCAAGCAAACCGACAGGACGACCTGTTACAGCCATCGCTTTTACCGAGCTTTTTAGTGCGGCATTGAACGATTTACTGTTCACCCATTCGTAATCACCGCCACCGAAACTTTCAAGAGCCGCAACCCAGCCTTGAGGATCGGAACCGTAGACCGATTGAGCAAAACCCGTGTACTTAATGTTGGCCCAGGCAACTTTCGAAATGGCCAACTGTGTTTCGTAGCTATTGTCTGCGCTACCCTTGATGATATTAAGCATGATCTGCGTAGACGCGGACACGCACCAGTAATTGGTCTTCTGGCGCACGAACGCGTCTTTATGATACAGATTCATGGTGAACAGCGGTTCACCAATATCAGCAGTTGGCTCAGGCGTTGGCACGATCTCAGCCGTGGGCTCAAGTGTCGGTGACACAGTTGCAGACGGCACCGGCGAAACTGTTGGGCTGGGTGTAGGAGCAGGAGAAATTGACGGAAGTGCCGTAATTTCTACAGTCGGCTCAGGTAAGCGCTCCTGAGAAACTGCCCCACGCATAGGCGCTGTACAGGTTGCGATTAACAGCCCGACAAAAAGCAAAATCCATTTGTGACGCATTGTTGAAATTCCTTTGTATTCAATGAGCTAAAGTTGTTTGTATTATAAACCAAAAAATAGAAAAAGTCAACCCAGCTCTAATTTTTGCACAAATTAGGGCTGGGTAAAATTAAAAAACCTCCATTATACAGAGGCTAAAATTTATATATCGTGTCCCACAATTTATCTGTCGCGTAGCCAGAAAAGAACAGGCCGACTAAACATATTAACGCTATCAGAAGATCGGAATAATTTGTACAATAGGCCGTTATTGAAATAACTATCCAAAACGTTAAAAACAGCACAAAAAAGATAAACGATGTCGTAAAAGCAAGAACGGTGGCAAGAGCACGCCATTCATTCACTTTTATCTCCTTTATTCAGCTTGTTAAAGAACTCGAGTAGAGTAACGCATCCAAACATGCACCGCAACTATATCTTTCCTTCTTTAATTTTTTCGCGTATGCGTTCGACAAAAGTATTAAAGTAATAAAGATTGTGAAGTGTTAAAAATTTCATTGCGGTCATCTCTCCGGCTCGGACAAGATGACAAATATAATTACGCCTATAATTCTGACAAACCATACAATCGCATTTCTCATCCAATGGATTTTTATCGGTAAGGAATTTTGATTGTTTAATATTCAATTTCCCCGAAGAAGTAAAAGCTATCCCCCGCCTGCCGTAATGTGTCGGAACGGTGCAATCAAAAAGATCAATGCCTCCTTTAATTATGTTTTCCATGTCTTCAAGATAACCGATACCCAGCAAATGACGAGGTTTGCGTTCGGATAAATATGGAATGGTCCAATCAAGAATATTTTCCATTGTTTGTTTGCTGTCACCCAGATCCCCGCCTATGCCAAAACCGTCAAAAGGCAGAGAATTTATCAGTTTAGCGCTCTGATGCCTCAGGTCTCTATATTTGGAACCTTGGACTATACCAAACATCGCCTGGCTGCTTTTTTTCGTCTCAAGGCAAATTTTAGCCCATTTATGGGTACGTTTGAGTGCTTCTTTAATATAAGCGGGGCTAGAGAAAGGTGACGTACACTCATCAAAGGCAAAAATGATATCTGCGCCTAAATCCTGTTGGATTTTCATCGATTCCTTCGGTCCTATAAAAAGCTGCTTGCCGTCCAAAGGTGAACGGAAAAAAACTCCATCCGGCGTAATTTTAACCGACTTGGGTTGAGAATTTTTTGTAATTATTTTTTTAGTTTCGCGCTCCTCAAAATATTTAGTAACCTTGCCCACCTGCAAGTCGCTTCCAAAACCCAAACTAAAAATCTGAAATCCGGCCGAGTCGGTCATTATCGGGCGATGCCAATTCATAAATTTATGCAGTTTTCCCGCTTGCTTAACAAATTTTTCTCCGGGTTTGAGGTGCAAATGAAATGTATTTGCTATCAATATCTGGCTTTTGGTAAGCAAAACCTCTTCGCTTGATAAAGTTTTAATGACGGCTTGCGTGGCCACAGGAACCAAAGACGGCGTTTCAACAACGCCATGCTCTGTTTCAAGCAGACCCAACCGCGCCCGGCTTTTCTTAGATTTTTTTACAATTTGAAATAAAATCATGCTCAAAATATAAATATCACGATATAGATAAAAAAAGAAGAAACCCCTACACAACAAAGCTGTATAGGGGTTTTAGTTTACAAGGGTCAAACGAGTTCAAAAACTCAAGTGCCCAAAGCTTAGCTACTTACTGATGGCGGCGAAGCGATAGTACCCGTACCAGTCACCCTCGAAACAACGAAGACGAAGACAGCGATTGCCAAAGTCGTTCCAAAGACGGGGAACATCTAGATGGCCATCCTCATACGGCCGGAACATCAATCCATCTTCAATATCATGCGCGTGCTGGACCACCGATCCAAGGGCAACAACAGGAAACTGCCACGCTATTCCTGGATAAGCGACACTGAAAGACAAAAGCTCGGGAAGAGTTGCGGGTCGAAGGCTGCGCTTGTCGAACTCATCCAGAATATTTTTCGAACTCATATCCTTGTTGAAGTGAATGAGCTGGATCGCAACTTCTGTTGCATCTTTATCTTGAATCGGTAAGTTATAGCCGTCGAAGAACGGATCAACCCAGTCGCAATGAACCGCCGCAATCATATCAGCAAGAGATTGCTTATAGTTAACGGCTGCTGTATAGGTCGTATTAAACATTAACTACCTCCTAAAAAGAGCTTTGTTTTTATTTAATAATATTATATGCTGTTTGACTTATTTTGTCAATTTTTCTACGCGCACACCGATCAAACGTATTGCTTTATTTTGAGGATTCTCGCGTTTGTCGAAAAATGACATAAATAATTTCATGGCTTCGGTATATATTTTATCGGCGCCATCTGACGGCTCTTTTAGCGTATGCGAACGGCTTTTTGTTTCAAAATCACTAAATCGAACGCTTATAGTTACTGTACGAAAGGCTCCAAAACCGCTGTGTTTAAGTTTCTTTTCTATTTTTACAGACATTTCTTTAAGAACACCGAACATTAAACCCGCGTCTAAAGTATCATTGCGAAAGGTTTCCTGTTGCCCGATAGATTTAACTTCGTGTTCTTCAACAATTGGTGAGTTATCAATACCTCTGGCTTTATAATAAATATCTTCGCCCCATCCCGACGCCTTTTGGGGTCGGGACCCCGACTGTAAACGTCGGGGTTTGCCTAAAATATCCTGTAATTCTTCCAAAGAATACTGCTTGACGTCTGAAATCGTTTCAATGCCTTTACTTTTTAAAAACTCTCCGGTTTTTGGGCCTATTCCGGGGATCTTGCGTACAGGCAAGGGCGCTAAAAAATTTTCAGCTTGATCAGCGGTCACGATCGTAAGACCATCGGGTTTTTGCATATCTGAGGCAATTTTGGCTATAAGTTTATTTGGGGCTAGCCCGATAGACGCAGTTATTTTTTCTTTTTTTCTGATATCTTCTTTGATCTTACGACAAACATATTCAGCTTTAATAAAATCGCCGGTATAGGTTAGATCAAAATAGGCTTCGTCCACACTGGCCTGTTCGACCCCGACGTAAAGTCGGGACTCCGACCTCCCCGACTTATGTTGGAGAGCGTCGGAGCATACAACACGACTCCTTATAATTTTCATCACCCGCTCCGAAACCTCGCTGTAACGTTCGTAACTACCTTGTAAAAAAATCGCGGGCATCTGCCCTTGTCTTTCTGCATCTTTTGCAAGACGCCACGCATGCGAAATGGGCATGGCTGAATGTATACCATATTTGCGCGCGGCATAATTTGCGGTTGAAACAACCCCTCTGCCTTTACCGTCTTCGGGATCGGCTCCAATAACAATAGGCCGACCTCTAAGACGCGGCTTATCGCGCTCTTCGACGGCGGCGAAAAAAGCGTCCAGATCCAAATGAGCAATAATTCTCATAAGAACAATATACCATCAAATTAATCTAAATATCCTTTGAAAAAACTATTTTAAATTATCTGAATTTAAAAACCGTCCGGCAAACTCCGGACGGTTATTATTTCTTAAATATATTTACAGTTGTAAGATCGGTCATAGCCAATTGCGAACAAAATTCTTTTAATAAGTCATTGAAATGGTTTCACCGGCTTCAGCCGACGGAGCATTTACAGTTATGCGTCCGCTTGAAGCATCTTTTTGTATCGTATATCCGGTATCATAACTTGAACAGTCTTTGCCGCTACCGTTTGAAGGATCAATAACAAGTTGCGGCAAATATGTAGGAATAATACACGGACAAAGATTATATCCTCCCGTGCCTGTTTTTATATAAATAGGAGTTGAGGGTATTGTGCCGCCTGAAGGACAAGAAAAATTACCACGATTGTCTATTGATAACTGTACTGTCGCCGTAACAATTGCTCTGACATGAGATTGTCTTGCGGAATTACGCGCTAAAGCAAATTGTCTGTTTGGGTTTATGGCTACTATGACTACCGTGATAATAATTGAAAGAATGGCCATTACGATAAGGATTTCGATTAAGGTAAAACCAACCTTTGCGTTAAAGGCTGATTTTGGTATCCCAAAACAAGAACTTTTTTGAGTCACAGCTCTATTTTAACAGAATTATCGTTGATATTAAAGAAAAAAAGAGCCTAAAAAGCTCTTTTTTCTTTACTCAAGAACAATAATTACTTTTTTACCGTTTATTACATCTCCTCCATTCCAATCATGAATTGCATTCATTAATATATCAAATTTATAGGTATATTCTTCGCCTCTGCGCGTACCAGGGTCGTTGGTTATAAATTTATCGTCTGAAGTATAGCCGCGGATTACCAGCATATGATAAAGAGGACCCGGCGAAGTAAAATAAGGATTCCCAAGTTCTCTTCCTGCGGCGGGCACAATGATCGGGTTGCCCGCAGCTAATTCCCGCTTTATGGTATCAACCGTAAATTCATAGATAACGCGGGTTTTTTTAAAACCATAATATTCCCTACCAACACGCGCAGTTTCTTCAGCTGTAGTATCTTTATAATAACCAAATATTTTATTTTCAAAATCCACCAACTTAAACAACTCTTGTTCCGCATCGCTCGGAGAATCTATTGTCCCGCCTTTTTTATATCGCGCTACCATTAATAAACTTGCTTCTTCGCACGCTTCTTCATGAACCTCATCCCAATTTGCAAAAGGCGCCTGAGGAGTAAACGGCACACCAAGATTAATACTTGGCGGCAGAGAGGTAATTATAGGCGGCTGCTCATTTGGTACCGG
>Ga0209518_1000352_pt1 | contig 60197 bp, 54 predicted proteins | sample RifGroB1_FD_183993 | JGI IMG/M metagenome (GOLD analysis project Ga0209518, IMG submission 183993) | Groundwater microbial communities from Rifle, Colorado, USA - Groundwater B1 (SPAdes) (version 2) | ecosystem: Environmental > Aquatic > Deep subsurface > Groundwater | place: Rifle, Colorado...
CCCCCATTCGCGGCCAGCGATTTATACGGAAAATTCAAGCAAAATTCGATTGTGTTGTCTTTTAAAAAGTATTTCGAGCCGACTTTTTTTGCCATGTCAGAAAGATCATGGCAATTATTTTCAGCGCGCGCGATTTTTGCGCACTTTTGTGCGCAATCTATGAATTCTTTTACTCCTTCGATCCAATTTGGGTTATCTGATGATAATTGCTTTTGAATACTCACTAAATTTTGTTTTCTTTCCATTAGTTCATTTTTCTTTTTAATGTAGCTTTCACTATCAACTACAATGTCTAGGTAGGCTTCAAGAAGTGTGTCTAGTTTTTGTTCCGTTTGAGAAATTTCAGTTTCTAGGCCAACTGATTTATTTTTATCCTCAACTTTTTGTGTTTCTATATCACTAACTAAAAAATTGTTCATCTGATCTGCCCAAGCCTTAGAAACTGAAAGTGTTTTAATAATTTCTCTAAACTGAACTTCAAGTATCTCTTCCCGAGTGTAACCTTTTTGACAACATTCTCCTTTTTTCTTGGTACAGTGGTAGTAAATATAGTCAGCCTTGTGGTTAGTACGAGGGAAGAAAAATGGCCTATGCTCTGCAGTTATGGAACAGTTGCAGTATTTACATTTAATGAGACCTGTAAAAGCAAAATCATATCTTTTTGACTTAACTTGGTGAAAGTAACCTCTTTGTTTTCTAACAATCTGACATTTATCAAAAAGTTCTTTTGATATTAAAGGTGTATGAGTGCCTTTAAACATTTCACCTCTAAAGACCATGTAGCCTGTGTAGAAAGGCCTCATTAAAACTCTCCTTAGATTACTGTCATTTAGTTGTCCGCCGCTGTATTTATTTTTCATTCCATTCTCAAAAAGAAAAGAGCCTATGTCATCTAATGCATATTTTCCAGTCGAGTAAAGTTCAAAAGCTTTCCGAAGCGGTCTAGCTTCAGGCTCATACATCACAATCGACTTTGAATTTCTATCATTTCTATATCCCATCGGTGCTCTGGCAGGCCAAACACCAGTTTTAATTTTGTACTTTAATCCTCTATGAACATTTTGAGAGAGATTATCAACATAATATTTGGCCTGACCAAAAGCGATTGAGAGCATGAAGCGTCCTTGTGGCGTATTTTCAAACCAATGGGTGGGAAACTTTAATGACTGAAGCTCACCAGTATCCAAAAGGTAAATAATTTTTCCGCCATCTACCGAATTTCTAGCTAAACGATCCGGATTCCACGAAACAATACCTTGAGCCTCACCTTTTTCTATCCTTTTAATTAAGCTGTTAAAAATTGGTCTTCCCGTAACTTTGGCTGTTTGAGCTTCAGTCAGAAAATCAACAATTTCGATTTTTTCTTTTTCAGCAAACTCTTTAAGTTCAGAAAGTTGCTGGTCAATTGACAACACCTGTTTATCTTTTTCATCTGTTGATTTTCGGCAGTAACCTATGTATTTCATATGTTTTTAAAATTTTTGCACATTTTTTTTCTACTTTTTAAAAGATCGAATTTTGCTTGAATTTTCCGTATAAATCGCTGGCCGCGAATGGGGGCGCGGCCAGCCATCCGAGCGAATTCGTGCCAACCTTTGCGTTTTACCAAGAAATTCGAAATCATTTCAAAGCGGTGGCGTCGGCTGCCCCTGCCCAGCCGACGCATTATTTTTAAAGCTCGGTCTTCGGCCTCGCAAAAAGTCGGCTCGAAATCTCACAATCTATTAGATTGTGAGAAAGAAAATGTGCAAAAATTTTAAAGTACCTTTTTATAACTCAAATGGCCGCTCTGGTTGTAGTCAAACCCTTTCGGATCTGTCCAAAACGGCCATTAAAAAATCCGAAAGATTGTTTGACTACAATTACACTATACAAATTTTCTAAAATATTTACAATAGCAACCTATTCAAAGTTTCCGATAATATGTATAATTAAACCAGAACTGTAAAATTAAAAGGGATAATAAAACTATGATTACAATAAACGCATGGGCAGCTAAGGAAAAAGGTGGATTGTTAGAAAAATTTACATATCAGAACGAGATCAGACCGTTAGAAACTCTTGTCAAAGTTAAATACTGCAGTTTAACTAGGGGTGATATTCGTTTTATTGATAATTTTTGGGGCGATATAGTTTATCCGGTAGTTCCCGGCTTAGAAATAATAGGCGTTGTTGAAGAAATTGGCAATGAAGTAAAAAATCTAAAGATTGGTGAATATGTAGGAATTGGCTATCAAATAGGTAGCTGTTTCAAATGCGAATATTGTCTGAGCGGAAAAGAACAATTTTGTGCTTCGCAAAAAGTAATTCCCGTAAACGGTTATGGCGGATTGGCTGAGAAAATAATTGTCGATTATAGATTTTGTTTTCCGTTACCTAAAAATTTGCAAACGCCGGAAGCGGCACCTTTAATGTGTTCGGGGCTTACTCCGTTTTCTGCTATTCGAAAAGCGGGTGTTAAGCGCGGAATGAAAACTGGTGTAATCGGGATTGGTAGCCTGGGTCATTTAGCAATTCAAGTTTTGAATAAAATGGGATGCGACATAACAGCATTTTCTCATAGCAAAAATAAAGAAGCTATTTTAAATAAACTTGGAGCAAACGAATTTTCCTCTAGCACAGATGACAAAGAATTATCAAGATTTGATCGAAAATTTGATTTTATTATTTCAACTTCATCTGCTTCGCTAAATTGGAACCAATATTTAAAGGCTTTGAAACCTAATGGTACTTTGTGCTTTGTAGGATTACCCCCAGAAAATGTAAGTTTTAAGGCAGAGTTACTAGCGGATTATGCGCAAAAAACAATTTTAGGTAATTATATTGGAAGTCGAAAAGATATGAATGAGTTATTAAAATTTGCAGCGGAAAATGAAATAAAAGCTATTGCAAATATATTTCCTATTAAAGAAGTAAATGAAGCGGTTGGAAAGATGAGAAATAGCGAGATACCCTTTAGTACAGTAGTAGTTGTTTAAATAATTCTCGGCGGAGCCGAGCAAAAATCGCGCGCGCAAAAAATAAGCGAGGCCGAAGACCGAGCTTTAAAAATAATGCGTCGGCTGGGCAGGGGCAGCCGACGCCACCGCTTTGAAATGATTTCGAATTTCTTGGTAAAACGCAATGTATTGGGAGTAATTAGATCCCGGGGTCAGGGTTTCCTCTATAACAAGATCACTTCCTGGATATACTTGTTTCCTCATGGTTTCAATGGATAAGGGATGATCAACCGGTAGTATGCTTGGAAGTTTTGATACCAGCGTGCTCCCGAATACCAGGAAAGATGGACCGGGTGTTATGTATGCTTTGAAAATGCCTAAAAGGACCAGACAAAAAGAAAAAGCAAAAAATGACAGAATAATCGGAGTTTTTATCTTCATTTATTCAGTATAAAGATACAATGCGATTTTTTAAAGTAAGGAAAATTGTAAAATACATATTTGTTGGAAAGAAACGCTATAATAGAAAAAAACATGAAAAAAATAAAAATATTTTTTTTCCGATTTAACACTTTTATTCTCATTTGTTTTACCGGTATCCTTTTTATTCTTTACGCGACGCTTTCAATTCTCAGGCATATGCACTTCCAGTCCGGAGGGTTTGATCTTGGGCTCTATGATCAGGCAGTATGGCGGTTCTCGCAATTTTTAGATCCGTACAATACCATAAAGGACCGGATTATTTTCGGTGACCACATGGTACTGACCCTTCCATTGCTGGGGCCGTTATTCTATCTTTGGGATGACGTGCGGATGCTCCTCGTTATTCAGGCAATTGCAGTCGCAGTTTCAGCAATTCCCATATACTTGATAGCCCTCAAGCGGACCCGGTCAATTATCAGCGCATGGACAGTCACTATTTTATACAGCCTTTTTTACGGAATCCAATTCGGCGTATTTTTTGATTTTCATCCGATTTTGTTGGGCGTTTCCCTTCTTGCATTCCTTGCATGGAGCCTTGAATACGGAAAAAAGAAATTGTTTGTGTTGTTTTTTATTCTTTGTTTGTTGACGCAGGAAAACATGGGACTGTCAGTTGCGTGTGTGGGAATTATCTATTTTTTTCGGAAGGAATATAGAAAAATATCTCTCGGCATGATTGCATTGGGTTTGCTGTACGGATTTGCAGCAATGAAAATTTCAGCACAATTCTCTCCCATAGGCTACCAATACATGCCAAAAATTCCGACAAACATTCCGGATTTTTTCATACAATTATTTGACAGCGAAGAAAAACGCCTCACATGGCTCTATTCGTACTCATGGTTTTCATTCCTTCCGCTTTTTTCTCCGGGAAGCATCGTGGCAGTTGTTACGGATCTTTCCCAGTATTACGCAACCGGAGAATCGTTTTCCCGGATGTGGAGCCCGTTTATGCATCACAGGGCAATTCTTTCGGTGTTTTTGACCCTCGGACTTCTGGATGTTTTGAGCGTGTTATCCCGATGGAAACGAATCAGTAGTATTGTTTGTTGTGTATTGCTTATTGGTTCTTTTACCTGTCAGTACAAATTTCATTTTGCATTAAATAAATTGACAAAGGCTGAATACTGGAAAGAAGAACCGTGGATGAACGATACCAGAGCGCTCATTTCACTTGTCCCAAAAAACGGAAGTGTTGCCACACAGCAAAATCTTGTTCCGCATCTGTCACACAGGAAGGAAATATACCTTGTGTACCCGAGGCAGCATGATATCAAGGAGATGCCCTGCGGACAATCCCTCTGCTGGTGGCTGGATTTCCCGGGGAAGCCGGACTATCTGGTTGTGGATACCCGGCCTAACCAATGGCTGACACAGATTTTGGAAATAAACGAAAACTGGCTGTCGGCAATTTCAAATATGGAAAAAGTTGGGAAAATCACGCTTGAAAAGCAAGTCGGGAATGCGAAAATGTATAGGATTGAAAAGTAAGCATGCGGGTCCTGTCGCGGGTTTTCTCCCAAGAATACCCGCAAGGGGACCCCTTCGTGGGAGCCCCTCTACCCGCGCCACCCGCATAACATAAAAATAAGAACTTTATTGCGAAAAATGCTCTTTTCCCGTACACTTATGATATGAAATCCAGCATATTTGATCCCGTCAGTCCCTCAGTTAGCCTTGTTGACATTGAGCATGAGGTAGCAGATTATTGGCAAAAAGAGAGGATCGTAGAAAAATACCTTCATAAGAATGACGCACGTAACAAACGGTTTTCCTTTCTTGACGGCCCGATTACAGCAAATAACCCCATGGGAGTCCATCACGCGTGGGGAAGAACATACAAGGACGTATGGCAGCGCTTTTACACGCTTCTGGGCTATAAAGGCCGGTACCAGAATGGGTTTGATTGCCAGGGGCTATGGGTAGAGGTGGAAGTGGAAAAGGAGTTGGGGATCAGGAATAAAAAAGACATTGAAAACCTGGTGCCGGGAGACAAGAAAGCAAGCATTGCCAAATTTGTGGAGCTTTGTAAAAGTAGGGTGAGGAAATTTTCTGCTATCCAGACCCAGCAGAGTAAGAGGCTTGGATACTTCATGGATTGGGATCATTCCTACTACACCATGTCTGATGAGAATAATTATATGATCTGGCATGTTCTCAAGGTATGTCATGAAAAAGGATGGATTTACAAGAGCAGTGACGTTGTTCCGTGGTGTCCGCGTTGCGAAACCGCTATCTCCCAGCATGAGATCCTGACAGAGGATTATAAAGAAGTAACGCATGATTCTCTCTATCTGAAACTCCCCTTGGAAGGCAAAGAGAAAGAATATCTTCTGGTCTGGACCACGACTCCCTGGACAGTGCCTGCAAATATCGCAGTAGCCGTGGATACGGATATGGAGTATACGCTCGTACACGATGAGAAAGGCGACACCTACTGGGTAGCCAAGGCGCTTGTTGAAAGCATATTCGGACATACACTAAAAAAAATTGTAAAGACAGTGAAAGGAAAGGATATGATCGGGTGGAAATATACAGGGCCGTTTGATCAGCTAGCGGCAGTCCTGAACGGCCGGAAAGGCAATGAATCACTTTTTCACACGGTGATTGCCACAGATCCCAGAATCATGCCCATATCAGGCCAGGAAGGCACGGGACTTGTGCATACGTCAACCGGTACCGGCGAGGAAGACAGCAAATTAGGAAAAAAAATCGGTCTTCCCGTGATATCCGCCATCAACGATGTCGCTGAATATCTGCCTGATTTCGGATTTTTGAGCGGGAAAAATGCCAAAAAGCATCCGGAATTGATTTTGGACTACTTGAAAAAACAGGAATCCCAGCAAGAAGCATGGATATTTCAAACCAAACCGCATACACACAGATACCCGGTATGCTGGCGGTGTAAAACTGAACTTGTCTGGAAAGTGGCAGACGTATGGTATATCGCGATGGACCGTCCTTCGCATAAAGCTTCGGACGGCAAGCACACGTTGAGGGAGCAGATGGTGGAGACGGCCAAAATGATTGACTGGCATCCGTCGTTTGGACTGGAGAGGGAACTGGACTGGCTCTCCAATATGCATGACTGGCTTATCAGCAAGAAAAACAGATATTGGGGGTTGGCACTACCCATCTATGAGTGTTCCCATTGCGGGACAGTTGATGTCATCGGCAGCTATGAAGAACTGAAAAGAAAAGCAGTATCAGGATGGGGGGAATTTGAAGGGAAAAGTCCGCATAAGCCATTTATAGACGAAGTCATGATCTCATGTACAACATGCAAAAATCCCATGAATCGCATCAATGATGTGGGAAATGTTTGGCTGGACGCAGGAATCGTTCCCTTTTCAACATACGTTGACCCGAAAACAAAAAATCTCAGTTACACCACCGATAAGGCATATTGGAAACAATGGTTCCCTGCTGATTTTATCACCGAGTCATTCCCCGGCCAGTTTAAAAACTGGTTTTATTCTATGATTGCCATGTCAACAATCCTTGAAAAAAGAAATCCGTTCAAGACAGTGCTCGGGTATGCATCTGTTTTAGGTGAGGATGGTCGGGCAATGCACAAATCATTGGGGAATGCTATTGATTTTAATGAAGGGGCAGAAAAAATAGGCGCAGACGTCATGCGCTGGATGTTTGTACGGGAAGATCCCCAGCAAAATATCCTTTTTGGCTATAGAAAAGCTGATGAAACGCGGAGAAAATTCCACCTGATGCTCTGGAACGTGTATAACTTTTTCATAACGTATGCGCGGGTTGACGGGTTTGTCCCGTCAGACAACGGGAAGCCCTCAAGTAATGTGCTTGACCAATGGATTCTTTCGCAGTTGAATTCAACGATCCAAACAGTGACAACGTCTATGAAATCGTATGACGTAAAAACTGCAGCAGAGAGCATGGAACTGTTTGTTTCGGATTGTTCTCTTTGGTACGTTCGAAGATCCAGAGACCGTGTCGGACCCACAGTCAAACCTTCTGATGACAAGATCTTTTGCTACCAAACGCTGCATACCGTACTCTCAACCTTTTCCACACTTCTCTCTCCGTTTATTCCGTATATGAGCGAAGCGATGTACAGAAATCTTACGAAAGGTACATCCGTGCATCTTTCGGATTGGCCGAAGGTTAAAAAATCACTCATCAATGTAAAACTTGAGGAAGACATGACATGTGTCCGTTTAGTTGTAGAAAGGATCCATGCCAAGCGGAAGGAGTTAGGGATAGCGGTAAGACAGCCGCTTTCTAGCGCTCAAATTTCAAATGTCAATCCGCCGGCTGGCGGACCAATTTTCAATGAGTTGGTTGAATTAATTAAAGCTGAAACGAATATAAAGAAAATAAGCTTTGTGAAAGGTGAAGGAGAGATAACTGCTGAGCTTGATACGACCATGACCCCGGAACTGGAAAAAGAAGGAAAGGTGAGAGAAGTAATACGGAAAATCCAGCAACTCCGGAAAGAAAACAGATGTGCTATAGATGATACAATAACACTCAGCCTGCCTGAAACCCTGAAATCTCTGGGAGAGGCACATATTGACCAAATCAAGAGGGATACTCTTTCTACAACAGTATTATGGGGCGATTCCTACAGCATCTCGACATCAAAATAACATTTCTTTTATTGGCTATCGGAGTCTTTGGCCTTGGGATTATCCTTACTATCAATACAACGCTCTTTTTCCAGCAGCTTTTATTTTTTATTCTCGGAATTATTCTTCTTGTCATGTGCTCTTCGCTTGATAAAAGCCTTTTGTATTTTTTTTCACCGGTTTTTTATGTGATTGGGACGCTGTTTTTGTCTTTATCCTATCTGGGTCCGAATATCCGGGGAGCGACCCGCTGGATCATGATCGGAAACACGCAGCTGCAGCCGTCGGAACTGGTCAAGCCTCTGATTCTTTTGGGACTTTCGTATTGCATGGCAAAATATCCTCCACGGACGCTGAAAAACATGTTCCTTCATGTCATCCTTTTCCTTGTTCCGTTTTTACTCATTTTCAAACAGCCGGATTTAGGAAGTTCCATTGTATACGGAATCATGTGGGTGGCAATGCTCATTGCCGGAGGATTGCCGATTCCTGTATTTTTTGTGAGCATTGTTAGTATGGCGCTTGCTCTTCCGTTGTTTTGGCGGGTTTTGGCTCCCTATCAGCAAGCCAGAATTATTACATTCCTTACTCCCATGTCTGATCCCTCGGGAGCCGGGTATAACGCTCTCCAGTCTATGATAGCAGTAGGCAGCGGACAGGTGTTCGGAAAAGGATTGGGACTAGGAACGCAAAGCCACCTGCGGTTTTTGCCGGAATATCATACGGATTTTATATTCGGGACGCTGGTAGAGGAATTGGGGTTTACCGGAGGAGCATTCCTCCTGGTTTTGTATGCTTTGGTTCTTTGGCAGGTGGCTGTACCGTTTCTCAGGCAGGAAATTGCATCATCGTTTGTTTTCATCTATGCCACCGGTTTATTGTTTCTCGTGCTATCCCAAATTGTCATTAATGCCGGTATGAATATGGGCATCGTACCGATAACCGGCATCACATTGCCGTTAGTTTCCTACGGAGGAAGTTCCCTTCTTTCCGTCATGTCCTCATTTGGGATTTTCATAGCCCTCAAACGCACATCTTCCGGGGCAGATCGCGTTGCAATTGACCTCGTGGCTTGATACAATACGATCCATGTTTGCCATTATTCAATACGCGGGAAAACAGTTTATCGTCTCTCCGGGAGAAAGAATTACCGTTCCTCATGCGGAAGGAAACGTCGGAGATACGTTTACGATTCATGATGTGCTTCTTGTTTCTGACCCAGAAAAAACATCAATCGGAACGCCTTTGGTTAAAGGAACTGTAGCAGAAGTAAAAATTGTTTCCCAAAAAAAAGGAAAAAAGCTGACGGTCCGGAGATTCAAAAGTAAGGTTCGGTACCGCAAAACCAGAGGATTCAGAGAGCAGCTGACAGACATAGAGATTTTGAAAATCGGATAAGAAGCTTTATAACTTTATAAACTTTATAACTTTTTTTTGTGTCATACCTTTTTTTCCTCGGACGAAGCCCGGAGTTAAGTCAAGCTGAATTGTCGGTTTTTTTTCCTGAAGCAAAACAAATAACAGAGTCAATATATCAGGTTGAAGGCGATTCTTTTGAATACAATACCCGTACAATCCCCATACCGGCGTCGATTAAAATTCTTGGCGGCACGGTCAAAATCGCGGAAGTTTTTGGAAACGCTTCAGATCTAGATCCCGCGACGCTGGCAGAGTATCTTCTGAAAGATTCAAATAACCGGATAACATTCGGGTTCAGCACGTATGAAAATGTCCCCAAAATCACCCAAGGCATATACGGGGAAGTGAAAGACATGCTGGAAAAAGAAGGACGAAAGGCCCGGTTTATCCTTCCTAAAGAACACTCGATACTGTCCGGAGTAGCTGTAGCAAAGCAGGATGTTCTGGAAATAAATATTGTGAAAAACGGGGATGCATTCCTGCTGTCCAAAACCATGAGCGTTCAGCCATTTGAGGAATGGTCGTCGCGGGATTATGACCGGCCATTTTGGGACAGCAAAAAAGGGATGCTTCCTCCTAAAGCTGCCCGGATGGCAGTCAATATCGCTCTAGGGGGAAACGCCCTTGCGAAAACACTGCTCGATCCTTTTTGCGGTATGGGAACCATACTATCGGAGGCGATTTTACGGGGAGCAATCGCAATGGCCGGCGACAGTGCAGAAGAGGCAATAGAGAAAGCGAAAAAAAACAGCATGTGGCTTAGGTCGCACGATTCAACACTCCCGCCCATTACGTTTTTCCTCTCTGATGCGACTCATATATCCGACCACATCAGGAAAGAAACCATTGATGCTATAGTGACTGAGCCGTTTATGGGCTCTCCCAAACTTGGGGAAGGGAAAATTACGGATAAAAAAGAAATAAAAAATGCAGTCAAAGGTTTGGAGAAACTTTATATAGGATGTCTGAGAGAATGGCATGCGCTCCTGAAGCCTCACGGAGTGGTCGTCATGGCGCTCCCGGATATAGTACTCGCAAACACCAAATATTCTGTGAAAAATGTTATTGACAGGTGTGAAACGCTTGGCTATACTACAGAACAAGGACCGCTTCCGTATAGCCGTCCGAACGCAGTAGTTCGAAGAATGTTCTATAAGTTCATAAAACGATGAGCACATGAACGAAGAACATGATGAGCACATGAAGAATTAATCACGTGCTAATCAGGAATTTAAAAATCACGTGCTAATCAGGTGTTATGGCACATGTCAAAGCAGGCGGGGTAGCAAAAGGAAATAAAGATTCCGTATCAAAGCGCTTAGGCGTCAAAATTTACGGCGGACAAAACACGAAATCAGGAAATATCCTCGTTCGGCAAAAAGGGACGAAAATATATCCCGGAGACGGCGTGATGATGGGAAAAGATTTTACGGTTTTTGCCGTACACGACGGATTGGTGAAATTTTATCAAAAACTCGGTAAAAGAATGGTATCCGTAATGCCCTGACGGATAAATATAAATGGCGGACAATCAAGTAATGCATTTGGATATCGATCTCGTGGAGCCAAACCCGTTACAGCCTCGCGGGCTGATTTCCCCTGAATCTCTGGCAGAACTGGCTTCATCCATTAGGGAACACGGAATTATTGAACCTTTAGTTGTTGCCAAAACTCCTGCCGGATACCAGATTATCGCAGGTGAGCGGAGATGGAGGGCTGCAAAACAGGCAGGACTGACAACCGTTCCGGTTATCATCAGGGAAACAACCGCAAAAGGCATGCTGGAGATGGCTCTCGTGGAAAACGTCCAGCGGGAAGACCTCAATCCCATTGAACGGGCTCAGGCATTTCAGAGGCTGGTAGAGGAATTTGGATTATACGTAGGGGAAATTGCCAAACGGATTGGGAAAAGCGAATCGTACGTTTCAAACACCATGCGGCTTCTGGGCCTCCCTGATGCCATTAAAGACGGGTTGATCTCCGGAGCCATATCAGAAGGCCATGCCCGGGCAATTGCAGGCCTTGGAGATATACGCCTCATGGTGGAAGCGTATAAAACGATCCTTTCGGAAAACGCGTCAGTGAGGAGAGCCGAGGATCTGGCACGGCGCCTGAAATCCCAGAACGACAGACAACCGATGCACAGGGTCGAACGGATTCACAGCGATGAACTGGATACCATGGCCAAAGACATAGCTCAATCCGTCAACGGATTAGTAAAAATTACCCAGTCAAAAGTCGAGGCTCGTGTGGTCATGGTCATACGGGGAAATTTGGAAACCACAAGTTCAATCCTCAAAAAATTCAGGGAGAAATTGATAAAGTGACTAGGAGAACTAAATTGCATACTGGGGTTTTTCAATAGGAGAAAGTCTGCTGACCGGCCAGTAGAGGAGAATTCCTTTTCCGATAAAATCTTCCAAAGGAACCGGTCCGAAATCCCGAGAATCAGAGCTGTGAGGCCGGTTGTCTCCGCTCACGAAATACTGTCCTTCCGGAATAATTGCCTCTTCGCCTTCCCGTAAATATGATCCTCCGGAGGTTTGCGTATTGGGACGCAGATACGGTTCGTCCAGTTTCACGCCGTTCACGTAATATATATTATTGACAAGCTTTACGGTATCCCCGGGCAGTCCTATGACCCGTTTGATGTAATCGACCTCTTTATTCCTTGGTGATTTAAAAATGACCACGTCTCCCCGCTGGGGAGGATTAATTTTGTAAATAAATTTATTCGTGATGATCAGCTCCGTATTGAAAAACGTAGGCTCCATGGACTGGCCGTTGATTTCCTGAGGGGAGAAAAGGAACAAATACACCATGACGATGATGGCCAAAAAAACCACGATACCCTGTAAAAAATCAAAAATCGCAGCAACTGCGCGTTTGAGAGAATCCATAAAATTAACTACCTCACGTATTAGTCTAGGTGATATAATAGGGAATCGTCAAGGGTAAAAAGGGCGCGCGTAGCTCAGGGGTAGAGTGCTTCGTTGACATCGAAGAGGTCCATGGTCCAAATCCATGCGCGCGCACTAATGAGAATAGGTGTATACCTATATCACCCGGCGGGTGTGATTGAAAGAAGTATTTTTTTCGGGTTTCATTTATACTATAATACATATATGAAACGCAGACTTTTTATTTCCGGAGCAATACTCATTTTTTGTCTCGGATTTATTATTGGAAGACACAGTGAAATTACGCAGATTATCGCAAAAGAATTAAGTTTTGCTACTCCCACACCCACACTCACGCCAATTCCAACCGCAACACCAACAGTGATTCAGTCATATCAGTTTTCTGTTTTGCCAACTGCAGGAGGTGGGCCGAGGAATGATATTGTGGAAGTTCAGCACATTTCTGCCAGTAAGTCAGTAGCCCAAGTAGGGGATGATATCGGTTTTTCCGTAACGATTAAAAATCAAGCATCATCCAAGAAACTCGTAAAACAACTGTGCTTTAACAGTACGGCCGGCAATTTCGGCTGCACCATGGATTTTAACCTCTATCCCGGTCAGTCATTCAATTTCAACAACTCAGGCAGGTTCACCTCAGGCGGAGCCAAAACTGTATGGATTACGTGGACGCAGGACGGACAAAACTTCTACCGTCCGGTTGACGGCAGAACAGTAACAGTCACAATCCAGAATTAGCTTCAGAGAATTTCTACATTTGAGGTTACTTGGCTACTCGAGTATTTTTTAACGAAATTTTATGACAAGTTCTGCTTCCAGATTCAGTGGAAGACCTTTGTCAGTCTCTAGATTCACCCTCCCGTCTTTATTTGGTTCAAGAAATTCAAATCCGTCTTGTCCTTGCAAGGCTTGTAGTGAATTATTTTCAGAATAATTTCCACTGACTACGAGTTCAACTATTGGTTTGTTATTCCCCTGCCTCGATGTGTTGTCTTTACGTCACTAATAATTTGCCATGTTTCTTTTCTTCGAACTAATGTTGGACACATAAGTATTCCTTTTTGAGCAGTTAATTAGGATGATAATACCACAAAACCGCTTGTTAGGACAGTTATACTAAGTTCTAATTACCATTGCACCACCCTGTAAGACATAATGCAGGGTATGAAAGCATACACACGGCTGTCCCAATCGGAACGGGAGCAGTTGTTTTTGCTCCATCATCAAGGGGTGAGCCTTCGGGAGATTGCGAAACGATTGGGACGGACACGTACAACAATCTCCCGTGAGTACCAACGACACGGAGAACAAGAGTACTCTCCCTGTGCTGCACACGCTCAAGCAATCAAGGATCGTGGTGCCCCACGGAAACACAAGCTGGATGATCCCATGCTCCAACACTATGTCATTGGTCGACTGGGAGAGGGATGGAGTCCGGAACAAATTGCAGGGAGATTGAGCTTTCAAGGATCAGCCCTCACAGTTGTCCATGAAACGATCTATGCATTCCTGTATCAACCACCACTGAAACACGAACGGTTGTGGGAGTTCTTGAGGCGTGGACACAAGAAGCGGGAACGGTGGTTTGATCGACGGGTTCACTGCAAAAAACGAGTCATCATCCAAGGAAAAATATCCATTACCCAACGACCAGAAGAGGCACAAACTCGATTGAAGGTTGGGCATTGGGAAACGGATCTCATGGAAGGAACAAAGAAAACCCATCACGTGGTATCAGCAACCGTAGACCGGAGATCAGGAGCACTCCTGTTAGACAAGCTTTCTTCCAAGGAAAGTAGAGAGAAGATGGATGTCATGATCAGACGGATGGAGAGAATCCCTATTCACATCCGGAAAACCATGACCTTTGACAACGGAACAGAGAATGCGGAGCACCGAAGATTATACAGAGTGAACATGGATACCTATTTCTGTGCTTCGTACCACAGTTGGGAGAAAGGAACGGTGGAGAATACCATTGGATTGGTTAGACAGTATTTACCAAAAGGAGGTGATCTTACCGGAGTATCACAACAAGAGCTGATGACGATTTCTCAGGCAATCAACGACCGACCGAGAAAACGATTGGGATACAAAACACCAAATGAAGTATTATTAGAGGAGGCTGGGTGGTGCGTTACTAGTTAGAATTCAGGCTGCCAAAACCAAAAGAAGAACTATGGCTCCATACGTAGCAGAAATAATTGGAGTAATCACGATTGATAGAGGCACACCTGATGAACAGCGATACACATGGGTGCAAAAGGTTCTCGGTACGGATCACGAAACCGACGACACCACCTCACCGGAAGCTATAAAAGCACAAAATTTGTTATTAGATCCCAATTTTCTGGAAGTACCGGAAGATTTAGATCCGGAATGTACTCCTCCTATAGATCCTATAGAACAAATACAAGATTGTACTATACCAGATGATGAAGGGGAGACTAATGTACTTGATGTCAGACATGGTACGGGTCCTACCATAGCAATTAACACCGTCTCTGGAGGAAGGCTTTGGTCTGATTTCTGATCTTCAAACTACAGATCTATAGAACAAACAGCGGATATTGGTATTGTAGAGCTTGAAGAATTCGCTACATCAAGATTTGAATCTGATGAAAGGCTTGATAAAATACCATCTAAACTGTAATATTGCCAAAACAAAAGAAGACCTATTACTTCAATTCACCTTATTGTTCCTCCTCGAAAATCCAGCATATGCGGATATTTAGAGGAGGAGAGATTTTTAGAGCGTGATAGCAGGCTAGAATTAACTATTGCGGAGAGTTAGCTATAGGGAGAGTTGGCTACAGAAGATTTATTAGAGGATTTACAGACCGATTTCCCTGAACATTCTTCCTCGAAAATCCAGCATATGCGGATATTTAGAGGAATGAAAGTAAATAGGGCTAGAATACGCTACAATCCAATCTCTCTAAACAAAATCTGTGTCTGGAAAAGAAGGATGTATTTTTTTGCAATTTCGGCTGACGTCGTTTTTCCGGCGCGTTCCTTATACGTTTTTCCCTCCATGTATGTTTGAGTTTTCTCTGTAATGTTTTCACCTGCTTTTGATTTGTTTTCGAGTACTGTATTCAGGCGTGCTTCTTCATTATTGCAGAATATCTGCAACCGGCTAAGCGCCGCAGCACCGATCACATAGATTTTTTTTGAAAAAATTGCCTGATACGCGTCAATGAGAGTGTCAGCCACCGTAAATGTCTTCAGACGAACGGAATCAGAAGGATTGGATTTCCGAAGTGTTGAGAGGTCAAGAAGAATTTGTTCCAGTTGTTTTTTTAAAGTGAAAAAATCCTTCCTGGAAAAAGCGTTGACACCCATTTTCAGATCAAATCGTGCCTTTTGAATTGAACTATGTGAAGAAAGTTTTGATAGTTCAATAAGCTGAACATCAATTTCCTCAAGACGCTGTTTATCTGAAAGGTTGTTCGCAGGATCTTCTAAGGGAGTTGTTTGAGAAAATGGTATAGTGTATGTAGTCTGTTGTCCCTGAGAAATGTTTCCCACATATTCTTTCCATGTGAATGATCCATGAGCGACTTGTCCGACAGCGAGATGATACACGCCTGTTCCCGTACCGGTAACTGTAGCCTCATATGCACCGTTTTGGGCTCCCGGAATAAAAATAATACCGTCAAAATCCGTATACGTTTGTCCGTTCAATTTTACCTGCAGAGTTGCAGGTGATCTGAGCAAAAACAGGAGTCCCGGCTGGATTGTTGTTGCCTGTCCGCTCACAATAGCAGAATCAGATGCGGGTATTTCAAGTGTTTGGAGTATTTGTTTTATCCCATCGGTACTTGCAATAAGATTGCTATGGGTTTGTGAAAGGAAAACAGACGGATCTTCTAGGCTGGCTCTGGAAGCGGGAATGAGAGTGTCTCCATCAGTATTTTCCTGACTCATTGGTTTTCCATCCTTCCAATTACCAAGTACCGTATCATACCAAGCAGGTGCGATAATCGTATATGAATACGGTGTTTGGGGGAATCCTGTCCCTTTGATGGTATTCAGGACCGGATAGATTGATGAGGCATTTGTATTGAGATTGGCAAGCCAGGTATTCCATACACTCATATCTCCCTGATTTATAAAAGATCCGTCTGTTTGACGTTTTAGATAGGGTTCTGTCGGGAGGAGATCTTTGAGAGCCGGAAATTGCGATTGTACGGCTTGCCTAGTCGTAGAGAAACTGCGCCGATTAAGCTCAATAATGATCCTTGCTCCAAGAGACAGAAAACTGTTCTCCTGTGCTACATCGCCGCCTTCCCATGGCTTGTATGGCTGGATTGTGCCTTTATGCGGAGCTGCAACGGTCACCAGATGATGGACCTGATTGCTGTTTGTACCTGTTTGCGTCCAAGCCCGTGTTATAAGTCCTCCGAGGGAATGTCCGACAAAATGGATTTTACTTCCCGGATTGAGAGGCTTTACAACCGATTCAATATAAAGACCAAGATTTTGGGATAAAGTATACACAGGTTTTCTCCAGTCATACGGCCACAGAAAAAGATTTTTTCCATCCTGATAGCCGAGATTTTTCAGTGTTTGCACCAATCCATCGTATTCTTTGACAAACGGCAGCAACTTCCATGGAGTTGTCGGACTGGTTTGTCCTTCCAACACGCCTTCCTTATTCCATGATGTCATCATCCCGGGAATGATGATGACAGGTTCAAGAGGGGTAGGAGTTGGAATCGTTGAAATTTCTGCCGAAGCCGTTGCATAACCAATAGAAGCATGAGTACCGTCATATCCCGCATACCAAATCTTGTATATATCTCCTTCGCGAATAATTGAAAGACCGCCAAGAGCTGCTTTATCAAAATCCCCACTTACTCCGGTTATATTATAAACAGGATTTTTATCTGCAGGTTTTGTCCAGTCGTAGCCGTTAGTGGATTCAGCATACGCATAACGGGTACAGCTATCTCCCGCACCTGTTCCATACCACATTTTGAATTTCCCGTCTTCAAAAAGAACAAACGGAACCATCATGTTGGCGTATTCCCAATCCTTGGTTTTATAAATAACAGGATTTCCTGAATATTTCGCCCAATTGATCCCGTCAGGAGACGTTGCGTATCCGATACGCCAATAAGGGTTGGTTCCTAGGTTTTGGGTATTGGTAGCTGCGTACCAGAGATGGTATGTGTTATTTAGAAGTAGTATAGAGAGTCCTCTGGCAATTCCACCTTCATCCCATTTTCCACTGTCACCAACTAATGCCCATTTTTCAGTATATTTTTGCCAATCAATTCCAGCACTTGAGGTAGCATAAGCGACTCGAAATCTATCAGGTCCACTAATCCAGTTAGAGGTATTATATGCGCTAAACCAAGCTTGATATATATCCAATGTTGGATTATAAATTTGTCTAGGGTTAGCGTGTTCGATGTCCCACTGTCCGGTAGGAATAATTGGTTGACTCGATACACTCCAATTGTCAATGCCATTTGTTGAGACAGCTTTAGAAACTCTAGATCCGCTTCCACTATTACCTTCAAACAGCATAAAATAAGTACCATTTTTTTGAATGACAGATGGATTATGAGTATGGAACCATGGGGGATTTTTTGATGAAGATATTATAGGATTATTTGGATATTTATTCCAATTAGAGGCCGCTAATACATTTTCATGAAAGTATGAAAATATTAAGAAAATAAGAAGAAAGAATATTAGATTAATTTTATGCGATAATAAATTCACAATTAAACACCTTACGTTTATAATATAAGGCATTAATAGTTTGTCAAGATATGAATATTGTTAATAAAGTAATAATCAATACTACATTTCAGATAGCGGGAAGGTTGTTGTCGTTTATATTAAGTTTTATATCTATCTTTATACTGACTCGATATCTAGATGTAAGTGGCTATGGCAATTTCGTTTTAATTTTTTCTTATCTTTCTTTTTTTGGGTTTTTATCAGATATGGGGTTAAGTTTAATTATCGTTCGGGAATTTTCAAAAAAAATATCTAATCCAGCAAAACAAATGGAAACATTCATATTGATAAAAATAATACTTACTCTTTTGTCAATTCTATTAGCGTTATTAACATTAATATTTTTTCCCTATTCTGATCAAATAAAACTAGCTATAGTAATTGGTTCCTTTGCTGTTGCAATAGGAGGATTGAATGGATTTGGTGCCTCTATTTTTCAATCAAGATTAAAAATGGATTTAGTAACTCTAATAGATCAAATAACAAAAATCATCACTGTTGTATTTATAGGTATATTTGTAATTTTAAAACTGAATTTTTATTTCATAGTAAGTTCTGTTTTACTAGGAAATAGTGTTGGATTTATTATAACCTTATTTTATTTACACAAAGAAATTAATATTTTTCAAGGAATTAAATTAAGAAATTTCAGTTTGAATAAGAAATTACTAAAAGACAGTTTGCTGATGGGTGTTGTAACTCTTCTTGCCTTTTCTTATTTTAAAGTTGATTCATTAATTCTATCTATTTATAAAAATTCAGAAGAATTGGGAATATATAGTTTAGCGTATAAAATTATTGAGAATATATTATTATTTTGGGGATTCTATATGGCTTCAATTTTTCCTTTATTCTCGTTGTACTCAAAAAATAATTTTAAAAAATATATAAATATTTTTAATAATTCACTTACCCTTTCAATCATATATTCAGCAAGTTGTTTAATCATAGGATATAATCAAACAGTATTCATCGTAAATTTATTTGGGGGTTCAGAATTTATGCAAAGCATTATTCCATTGAGAATTTTATTATTAGCAGTTCCATTATTTTTAATAAACAATATTTTTTATCATTCGTTTCTTTCTCTTTATAAGATTAAACCAGTCATAGTTAGTCTTTTTATTTCCTTAATATTTAATGTTTTATTAAATATTATTTTTATTCCACACTATGGGTATATTGCGGCTTCATATATAACTGTGGTAACAGAATTAATACTCTTAATACTTTATTCATTTTTTATTAGAAGAGACAATGTAAATAAGAACCTATCGTGATATATGATAAATGAATACAGGGATATACCCAAAATTGGTGAACGTGTAGAATTTGCTTCACGTTTTATTCCTAAAGCAGAAAGTTTGCTTGACATTGGTTGTGGCGATGGAACTCTTGAGTATTTTATCAAAAATCGAATATCTAAAATATACGGTGTGGATAATGCAATTAAGTCGGTTAAAGAATCTAAAAAATATTATTTCGAAATTAAGTTGGTAGATTTAAATAAAACCATTCCTTATAAAAGAAATTTTTTCGATGTAGTTACATGTCTCGATGTAATTGAACATATTAAAGACCCCAATAAACTTTTTAAAGAGACATATAGAGTCTTAAAACCGAATGGGTTACTTCTTCTTTCAACTCCGAATATAAGATTTTCAGATCATATTTATAAATTACTGTTTCAAGGAATTTTTCCAAAAACTAGTACGGATAACAACTCATATGATGGAGGACATATCCATTTTTTTACGTTTACTGATATAAGAAATCTTCTATTAGCCAATAGATTTAAAATTATTGAATATAGAGGAATAATTAATAAAAAAGAGAGAGGTTGGAAAGGAAAAATAATAGAATTCTTAATAGGTTCAAAAATAATGCGTGAATTTAGATCTCCAGGGATTTTATTCATTGCGCGGAAACTATGAGGCTTTTGTTTATCCGTACTACTGGTGGCATGTCGGGGGTAGAGAGATATAATGTAATGCTTCTTAATGCTTTACAGAAGCAGAAAGACATTTCGGTCCATTTGCTCACGAACTTCAAACCATTTCTTCAGAGGTTAAAGCAAAAGCATATACCATCATCTCTTATTTATCATCCAATTCCTGAGGCCGGAACGAAGAAGGAACTTCTGCTGGTAATCCTTTGGTTTTACCCCATGCTTTTCGTTTATTTGAGTAAAATAAAACAAATTGAAGGCAAAAAACGGTTTGACACCATCATCCTTGAATCCATGACGGAGAAGCTGTTTCTTTCGCCATATTTAAAACTTTTGGGATACCACGTCATCTGGATTGAGCATGGGCCATTATTTATTACTGATCGGTCGCCGCTGGTTAAAAAATTGTATGTGTATAAAAGTACACGGCCGGATGCGATACTGGCAGTATCCGAGGATACCAAAAGGGATTTAATACGAGGAGGTGTTTCAGCAAGGAAAATCCGCGTTGTGCATATTGGAATCGAAAAGATTGCTTCTCCTGCAAAGCGGGATCGCAATGACAAAAAAAGGTGGACGATTGGATTTCTCGGGAGCGTCACAGAAGAAAAAGGGATCAGGGAATTTCTTAATACCGCTTATGCGATTACACAAAATCACGCATATGCGTCTTTTTGTGTAATAGGGGGCGGTCCGCTTCTGGGGTGGGCCAGACATTACGCCCAGAAACTGAAGATTCAGAAAAACATCGTATTTACCGGCTACGTTGAAGACGTGACAAAATACCTAGCGAAAATTGACATTCTCTATTTTCCCACTCACCATCATGAAGGCATTTCCCTTGCACTGCTGGAAGCACTTGCTCAAGGAAAAATCGTGGTAGCACGGGATATCGGCGGAAACAGGGAATTGATAATTGATAAAAAAACAGGATATCTTTTCCGTACGAAAGAAGAAGGAGAGAAGATTCTGGAAAAGATTATTATGGGGAAACTGCCTGTGGAGAATATAAGGAAAAGTGCATTGAAACATATACGGAAGAACTTTCTTTTAAAAACTCAAATCCCTAAATTTATTGACATATTTCATGATTGAAACGTCCATTATCATTCCCACATATCACCGGAAGGAAAGCCTTCTTCGGTTATTGCAGTCGATAAAAAATCAGAAAAGGAAGAATGTTGAAGTTATCATTGTTGAGCAGGGAGAAAACAACGGAGAGACATACAAAAAATCAGCGAAGGAATACTCGATTCCCCTTATATACTCTTTTCAAAAAACACTTAGCACATCACATGCCAAAAATAAGGGTGCAGGCCAGGCACGCGGGAAATATCTTATTTTTTATGATGATGATGTGGTTGTAGAGAATAATGCGATTCAAAATATTATAAAAAATTTTTCTGATAAGACAATCGGCGGAGTTGCAGGCAGGGTTGTTGATAATGGTAAAACAGAGGAAACAAAGAGGACGGATACGGGAAGAATTTCCGTTTTCGGATCGTTTTCCGACGGTTTTTCCTCGAAAATCCGGCAGGATGTCGATACGGTCATCGGGTGTAATGCCGGGTGGAGAAAAGATATATTTGAGATTGTCGGCGGATTTGATGAGGAGTTTACCGGCAATGCGATGCGGGAAGAATCGGATCTGTCGCTGAGGGTAAAAAAATTAGGGTACCGCATAATTTTTGATCCGACTGCAACAGTCATTCATATACGAGAACCTCACGGAGGCGCACGGAAAGCGGACGACCGGTTGTATTGGTATTTCCATTTTTTCAGCAATGAGACGTATTTTTTTCTGAAACATCGGCCTATCCTTCTTTTACCGATTTTCCTTTTGACGCGAGTTTCATATATACTTCGGTGTATGTTTGGCTTCGGAAGGGAAGTGAGCCCAAGATCGTTTTTGGTACCAATGAAAGGCATAGTTGATGGTTTAGGAAAATATTACGTGTATCATTGTTCCTCAAATTTTCAATTTTCAAATCACAATTTTCAATCAAACGAAGAAAAATTCAATGTTTAAAATTTGAAATTAGTCAATTATTTGGAGATTGGGATTTGTGATTTGAGATTTTTACTCATATGACAATCGGAGTTGATGCGGGAGCATTATCCATATCTGATAAACGTCTACAGGTGGGCGTGTGGCGGGTTACGTTTGAACTCCTAAAACAACTTTCATGTATTGACAAAAAAAATCAATACCGACTCTATAGTTTTTCTCCAATTCCTAAAAATATCCTCAATACATTAGGAACGAATATGAAGAATAGAGTTCTTACTCCTTCTTTGGGGTATATGAAATTCCGGTTGCCTTTAGAACTCATGCTTCATCCGGTTGATATTTTTTTAGGATTATCCCAGGCGCTTCCATTCATGAGTTATGGAAAAAAAATTGGATTTATTTATGATATCGGATTTTTAAAGTATCCTGAAAAATACGGAACATCAGCCGATAAATTGAAAGATCAAACGCACTATATAGCAAAACATTCAGATGATATCGTAACGATTTCCCAAAGTGTAAAAAAGGATATCTGTCATGAATACAATACCCCGAAGGAACGTATTCATGTCTGTTATCCGGGTGTGAGCGACGTTTTTACACAAGCAGGGAAAAAGGAAACAAAACCATATCCGTATTTTCTCTTTGTCGGAAGCCTGTGGAAAGGAAAAAATATTCCGTGTCTTTTGTCTGCTTTCCACCAATTTTACACAAAAACACCATACCCCCATCACTTTATTCTGGCAGGAGGCGATTACTGGCAGGATACGGATATTGAAAAAACCATTCAGAAATTCCGTCTTGGTAAAAGAGTTCATTTCGTGGGACACGTAACCGATACCCGATTAGCGTGTTTATACAGAGGCGCAGAAGCCCTTGTGATACTGACCCTTACAGACGGATTTTGTATTCCTGTGGTTGAAGCATTACGCTGTGGATGCCCTGTTATAGCCTCAAACATCGGGCCGATTGCGGAAATTACAGGAAAAAGTGCAATTCTCGTTGATCCGACTCATGACAACGAGTGTTTTCATGTTATGAAACAGATTGTATCAAACAGGTTGCTACGACAGAAGTTGAGAGAACGGGGTCTGGAAACGTCGGAAAAATATTCGTGGGATGCTTTTGGAAAAGAGATATGTCACATTATTTAAGATTCCTGCTTTCGCAGGAATGACAAGGGTATGAGAAAATTGGCCATCGTCCGGGGAAAATTTTTGAACAAGTATGAAATGCAGTCATTTGCTCCGCTTATCGGGAAATATGACATAACCGCATTCGGATCCTATACGTCATATCATACTCAATTTCCGTTTTCCGTCGTTTCATGTTTGTCTCCAATGGATTTTCCGGAGTTTCCTTGGAAAATGCAAATTCTAAACAGGCTCTTTGTTGATGCGCAGTACCTCTTCGGACTTGAAAAGCGTTTGAAGGGATTTGACATCATACACAGTGCAGAAACGTATTATCGCTATACCCAGCAGTGTCTGAATGCAAAAAAGAAAGGATACGTACGGAAAGTTGTCGCAACAGTTCTTGAGAATATTCCCTTTAATAACGAAGGAATTCGGGGGAGGCGCAGGTTTAAAAAAAGAAGCAGGGAGGGACTGGACCACATCATCGCATTAACGAATAAAACAAAAGAAGCACTTATTCTCGAAGGCACAGACCCAAAAAAAATTACTGTTATCGGACACGGGATTGATACGAAAAAGTTTCAACCGGCACCCAATCATTGGACAAAATTTGCCAGGAAACATCAAAAAATAATTATTCTTTTCTCCGGAAGACTGGAGCAGTATAAAGGGGTTCTTGATATTCTTGATGCTGCGGCACTCCTGGTGAGGGATCCGTCAATAAAACCTTCCCTGCAGTTTATCTTTAGCGGAAAAGGAAGTGCATATGCAGATATGGTACGGAAGGAAAAAGAGTACGGGATTGAAAAATGTGTTTCTCACACGTCAGTTTCCTATGACCATATGCCGGATATGTATAAAAAAGCAGATATTGTTGTAGTTCCGAGTAAATCCACGCCAACATGGCAGGAGCAATACTGTACCGTCCTGCTTGAAGCACAAAGCATGGGTTTGCCGATTGTGACAACCCGAAGCGGTGGAATACCGGAAAATGTGGGAAGCTGTGCCCTCTTTTGTCAGGAAGGGGATAGCCGGTCGCTCTATGAACAAATAAAGCGGTTTATCCTGAATCCTGGTTTGAGAATTCAATACGGACGCAAAGCCCGTGAACGCGCCGTACACGTTCATGATGTTGCTATCATTGCACTGAAGCTTGATCAGGTCTACCAATCACTTTTTGTATGAAAAAAATACTTCTCATCATGATTGTATGCAGTTATATATTCGTATCCCTGGGAAGCGCTTTACGGGAATCCCTGACATATGATGAAAATGTTCATATACAACTCGGTTTGGATGCATGGAAAACCCACACATTTACCAAAGACCCTTACAGTCCCCCATTGATAGGGGAGATTGCGGTTATGCCGATTCTTTTAGGTATTGACGCATGGATACCCGGCTTAATGCCTTCGATGAAATTATTGCCGTCACGAATGATGATTCTTTTTTTGAGCCTCTGTCTATTGGCTGCTCTGTATTACATGGTCAAAAAAATCTTCGGAGAACCGGAAGCAATTGCATCGGTATTTTTATTTGCTTGGGAACCATCCATACTTGCCCACAATCACTACGTGACCAAAGATATGGGATTTACTTTATTTTTTTTCCTATCATGGATTTTTTTTCTTGCTCTGTGTAAAAAATATTCCCTGAAAATGCTTATCAGATTTTCTTTGCTGTTTGGGTGCATGCTGGCAGCAAAAACCAGCGCCGTTCCGTTTTTTATTTGTTCAACTCTTATCCTTATTTTTTTGGATGCATCATATAGAAAACAAATCATCAAGATAGGATGGAATTGGGTATTAGTTTGTGTGGTGGGATTATTCGTTATCTGGTCGAGTTATTTTTTCCAAACAGATGTTTTTATCGCCAAGCGCGATGATCCTAACCGTATTTCATCCAAATTAGTGGAGTATGCCCTGCAAACGAATAATACCGTTCTTTCGAATATGCTGAAATTCGGAACCGATATAAAGATTCCGCTGGGGACGTATCTTGCCTCTCAAAAAAACGGTTTATTGCTGCAGAAAAATCAAGAAAGCGTTTTTTTCATGGGACAGAAATACGCACGTGTCCGTTGGTACTTGCTTCCCGTCAATCTGTTTTTCAAGCTTCCGCTCCCCATCATTGTATTGGTTGGCGTAACTTTCTTTTGGTTTTTTAAAAAACAGTTGCCGGTTCAAAAATATTTTCCGTATATTGCCCCGATTGTCGGGATAACCGTTTTTTTATGTCTATCGGGAGTCAAGCCATATGTCCGGTACCTTCTCCCCATATATCCGTTTCTTATCATAACTGCTGCTGCCGGATTAACACGCATGCTTAAAAAGCATATGCTCGTTGTACCGATGATTCTCTGCGTATGGTATGCGATCGGTACTCTTTTGCATTTTCCCCATTTCATCACCTTTGCAAACGAATCAGCCGGTCCGAGGGACAAGCGGTATGAAAAACTCATCGACAGCAACATCAACTGGGGCCAGGAGTTATTTGATGTAGCCGAGTATATAAAAAAAAATCAGTTGTCCGTATTATCTTTTTCCTATTTCGGGACGGATAACGGGAATTTCTACGGACTGGCAAGCACCATCCCGTACGGAACATACAAACAAGAGGAGATTTGCGCCTTCCATGATATTGCCGGTTCGCCGACTGGCGAAAAAAAAGTCACCGCAATCAGCCTGTCCAATTGGTACTACTGCGGGTATTACAAACAAGAGCCATACAATAAAGAACGGATACAAAGCATAGTGGCCGGCACAATTCTTATCTTTGATCAATTCAATCCGACATATGAAAAGTAAACATACGACACTGTATTTTTTTATTCTTACTCTTATTTCTTTCCTCACGTATTATAAAGTTTTAGATTTTGCATTTTGGCGTGATGACTGGGTATTTTATTGGGGAGCAATACAAAATGACAAAACATTTCTTACGCTTCTTTTCCATCCGGGGACAATGATAGAGTTTTACGTCTTAAGCAGGGTTTTGGGGCAGCACACAATGTTATGGAATGTGTGGGGTATCGCGTTAAAAATTTTTGCTTCGTTTTCGGTCTATATATTCATAGCAGCGTTAACGAACACAAAAAAGGCAGGAAAAATAGCGGGTATTCTTTTTAGCGTGATACCGCTCGGACTGGAAGCGGTCGCGTGGGCAGCGGCACACGTAGCTCTCGTGAACGTCATTTTCGTCTGTCTGTCATGTACGTATTTCATACGGTACCAAAAAACACATACAAAAACGCACCTTATTTTATTCCTCGTTTTTGCGTTTTTATCATTCGTATCCGATCCCATACGCACATCCGCAGTTTGTCTCATGGTTCCCATTTGGTTGGTCCTGTATAAGAAAAAGAAACATATTGCATGGTCACGGCTGGTCGCTCTATCCGTTTGTATTGCCCTGCTGTGCATCGCTGTTGCCGTTTTTTTAAGCAAGAATATGCTTGCGGATTATTTAGTGGTCAGAGCGGTAAAAAAACATGGCTTGGATTTGCTCTTTTACATACGGAAAACAATTTTTGCATCACAAAACTATTTCAGTTCAATAGGGAATATCCTGATTGGCCCGTTTGTCCCGACAGTCAATGATATCCGCCTGTCTTCATCATACCAGCATATCGTTTCGGGTATTGCAGGAGGTATTGCGCTGGTCAGTATCCCGATACTGGGATATTTCAGGAAAAAAAACAAGGAAAACGTTACCGTCGTTTTGTTTCTTCTCTTATGGGTATTGTTATTTTACGTTCCGAACTGGATTTTCACTCTCCAGCTGACGGTGGGTTTTACCAACAGGTATACCGTTTTATCAGGTGTCGGTCTGGTCGGGCTGATGGCTTACGGAATCTCTCTCCTGTCAACGCGCTGGGTGCGCATCATAGTGCTATCAGGCCTGGTAATTTTTTTCTGGATACAAAACCACTATATTCTGTCAGTTAATCAGGAGTTCCGGTCCCTTTCACTGCATAATCAACTGTATGCGCGTATGCAAAGGGAAGTCCCAAAACCGTTTAAACAGTATCTTCTGATGATAACCGGAGATCATCCGGCAGTACCGTACAGCCTCCTTTACAACATGCAGGTGCCGCTTGTCATGTCAAGAAACATTCCCCAAAGATCACAATTTCCGATTTTTGTGGATACTATTGACAGAGCCGTTTCGTATATCTGCGGAAAAACCACTATGCATTCAGCCGCATGGCAATTTATTCCGGTTCCAATACCACCTGAAATTAAAGATGTCTTTGCATGGAATGTCCATTCGGACGGAACGATAGAGTCAGTTCATGAAGAAATCCGCTCACAAATTCAGCAAAAAATACAAAATGAAGGATGTGAATATGTCATACCACTCAAACCGCTTTAAGGTGATAAAATACAATAATCCATGATATCAGCGGTCATACTATCAAAAAATAACGCATCCACGATACAAAGAACTCTCGTGTCAGTAGCATGGTGCGATGAAATAATTTGTATTGACGATTTTTCCTCAGACAGAACAGCAGGAATTGTAAGGAAAAACAAAGCTGACGTATTACAGAGGCATCTCAACGACGATTTTGCTGCTCAGCGGAATTTCGGATTGGAGAATGCACGTGGGGAGTGGATACTATTCGTAGACAGCGACGAGGTTGTGTCACGAGAACTGAAAGAGGAAATACTTGAAAAAATCACAAATCACAATTTCCAAATCACAAAGAAATCCCAAATTTCAAATACAAATACTACAAGCGGATTTTATATAAAAAGAAAAGATTTTTTTTTGGGTAGGGAATTGAGGCACGGAGAAACAGCGCACGTTACACTATTACGGTTAGCAAAAAGAGGCGCCGGTATTTGGAAGCGGCCGGTTCATGAATATTGGGATATCAACGGCACAACGGACACGCTGGAGAATCCTCTTCTCCACTATCCCCACACAGACGTCGCACAATTTATAACTGAAATAAACAGGTATACGACCATCAATGCTCACTATTTAAACAAAAATGGTGTGCGGTCGAATCTGTTTGCCATCGTCGCATATCCGGCGGGAAAATTTTTCCAGAATTATTTCCTGCGATTAGGGTTTCTTGACAATACTCCCGGATGCATCATGGCCATCCTCATGAGCTTCCACTCGTTCTTAACACGAGCAAAACTGTTTATCCTGAACCGCATGCTCTAACACTATGCACATTTTTCCGACACTTTTTCTTCTGACGCTTTTAACTGGATCACTGATCCGAATCCCTCTTTTTTTCAATGTCATGATATATCCTCATGATATAGCTCTTTGTATATATCTTCTTTCCTGGTTTATATGGAAAATAGGGAAAAAAGAGACTATCGTTTTTTCTCCTTTCATCAAACCATTAGCCATATTTATGGCTGCATTGCTGGTTTCGTTCCTAGTCAACGCGTTTGGGCATACGGTTGAAGAGTGTGTTCATGGAATCTCTTACAGTATCCGTATGCTTTTGTACATGGGGCTTTACATTATCATCTCAAATACAAAAAACCCGTTATTTTGGTTAAAAAGGCTCTATGGAATCGGAGTTATATTCGGCATAGCGGGGATCGTTCAATACATCCTGTACCCGAATTTGCGGAATTTGGAATATCTCGGGTGGGACCCCCATTACTATCGCTTGTTTTCCACATTTCTGGATCCGAATTTTGCGGGTCTCTTTTTGGTGTTGACATTTTTGCTGGGTTTTAGCTTTATTTTCAAACGGCAGGAACGATTGGAATATCTCCTGTTTCAGGCGATTGTCCTTACCGCGCTTCTTTTAACTCTATCCCGAAGCAGCTATAGTGCATTTGTCGCATCTGTGTCCGTGTATTTATGGTGGAAAAAATCATGGAAACTGCTGGCAGGTATCATTCTATTTATCATCGTCGTTTTTTATACACCGTTTCCGCAAAAAAGCGTCACCCCGCTTTTGAGGGGTGAAACCATCAAAGCACGAATGGAAAATTGGGCATATAGCATGGACCTTTTCAAAAAGAAACCCGTGTTTGGATACGGATTTAATTTGCTACGAACTATCCAGGAACCGGGATTATCTACTAAAGAGCCGTTTCAGATTTCACACGCATCAGGCGGAGTTGACAACAGCTTTCTTTTTGTTCTTGTTACTTCAGGAATTGTAGGCGGAATCTGTTTTATACGTTTCTGTATTTCACTCTGGAACATGGGAAAAAAGCTCGCGGAAACCAAAAAGGAACGGAGATTGGGAATGATCTTCCTTATATCGCTGGTTGCCATTGCCGCCCACAGTATGTTTGTTAATAGTTTCTTCTATCCATGGATCCTCATTTGGTTGTGGATTGTGACCGGTGTTGTTGAAAAGAAGGTAACTTGTAACTGTTCAGACTCCTGATACGACTTTGTCATTGCGAGCGCAAGCGAAGCAATCTTTAGAGATCGCCACGGCTACTTCGTAGCCTCGCGATGACACGTTTCTATAGGAAAACTGAACTGTTACGGTAACTTTATAAACTTTACAAACTTTTTATTTCTTGTATGTCACCTTCCGTTCCGCCTTTGTTTCATTTCCTGCAAGATCTTTAGCAATAATCGTTATTATCTGTTCGCCATCTTTCAGCGGAAGGTCATAGGAAAACGATCCGTCGCTTTTAACGACCACGAACCGTTCATTGACACTCACCGTATTGTCAGATTCCGTTTTTCCCGTAATTGTGGCCATTTGTTTTTCACCGGAAATTTCAGCATTTTCGGATGGAGATGTAATATCAAGCGTTGGTTTACTTTTTTTAACCTGAATCGTCAGAACATCGGATAAATCACTGGTGTTGTTTTTCTCATCTATTGCTTTTGCAGAGATAGTATTGAACCCCTCTTTAATCTTCACGTTCGGGAATACAAAAGTACCGTCTTTCTCAGGTTTGGTTTTATCCGTTTGCTGTTCATTGACGTACAAAAGAATGGTGACATCGCCTTTTGTTCTTCCGGAAATCCGGATTTCTTCCGTATTGACAGCAGCGGGCAAAGTATCCAGTTGTGGGGGCAGGAGAATTTCCTGCGTTTGCTGCTGGTTTGTTGGCGTTGAACCGCGGAGTTTATCGACAAACAGGCTGAATCCGACGAGCATTTTTACGCCAAACAATGCAAGAAATAGAAAAATACCGATAATTCCTCCCAACGTTAGGAATATCTGACGCCTCTCCTTCCGGTCCTGATAATTTCGAAGTCTTGATCTGACCATATATCCATTATATATCTTAGAAGTTACTATGGTATTTTTGAGCCGAAAGTGGGAATCGAACCCACGACCCACGCTTTACGAAAGCGTTGCTCTGCCACTGAGCTACTTCGGCATTCAGAGTGGGTGAAGGGAATCCTCCTACGCTTAAGCTTCGTATGGACGCCGTCGGACCCTCTTGCTTGCCTGCCCACCGCTTCTTTTGAGCGGGATACGGGAGTTGAACCCGTTTCTCTACCTTGGGAAGGTAGCGTTAGGCCGCTTAACTAATCCCGCAGCACAAATATTATATATTGATTATATCAATTTATGAATATGACTCACAAGAGAAATTCTATTGCGGCATTTGGAGGATGACATCCGGATAGATAAGATCCGGATTGGGAAGTTTATTGGTTTGGCTAATATCCGGCCACCTATAGTTTGTTTCGTATTCCTTCATGGATATATCCCACAAAGTGTCACCTTCAACGATAGTATATGTTTTGTGCTTCGGACCTGTTGTTGATGCAGCCTCCGGCGTGATATCGCCTTCGGGAAAGCGCGGTTTGACATCAGGAATAGTAAGCTTCTGATCAGGGTAAATAAGATCCGGATTTACCAGTTTGTTTTCCTCACTGATATCTACCCAGTTATATCCTGTTTTATAGTACACTTCTGAGATAACCCAAAGATTTTCTCCTTCTTTTGTTATGTGTTCTGCAGGAAGCGGAATTTGACCTTCTAATTCTTCCTGTTTTTTTAACTCTTCCTGTTTTCTCACATTTGCCGTTTTAACTGAATTGATGATGGCAAACCCGATAGCCAAAACAACCGCAAAACCTATGATCATGGAAAGAACAGCATCGGGAGATCTCAAGCTTCTCTCTAAAACTTTTTTCATAAGATAGAAATCCATAGGGCAGAAGGTTTCGTATGGGGCAGTACTGTAGGATCTATGACTTTATAACAGAAAGATTGGAAGAATGCAAGAGCGTTGATTGATGAACTTAGCTTATGCTATCATGATTACGTCTTGGACTCGTGGTGTAGCCTGGTTAACACGCCTCCCTGTCAAGGAGGAGATCGCCGGTTCAAATCCGGTCGAGTCCGCAATCTAAGAAATCGCAAAGCGATTTCAACGTTGCTGGGACGTTGAAATTTTGGTAGAAAATTTCTTACGTCTCGCGTCTCGCATTTACATTACGTTCCCTTCGCTAAGATAAACATGGCTGTCACGTCTGACGTGACGCATCTGTTTTGGGCAGAATAGATCTACTTATATTTGACGCCTATAGTTCCTTTTGTTTCAATTTACTATGATATTGATGTGAAACATTTTACCAATCTTGAAATAGCGGAATTGTTTAAGAAGATGGCTGCAGCCTGCTAGCCACTTCTTCTTGAAGTTCTTTAAACCAATCCAGCTGTCGACTTGCTAAAGCAAAAAGTCTGTCAGCAGTAAGATGATTTCCTGTAGAATTGGGATCTTCTTCTCTTTGAAATGGTTCTAAAAACGCATCAGTTATTTCGTCTGTGAATGGAAGGGGAAATCCCAGTTCACTTAATACAAGATGTAGGTTTTTCCTCATCTGACGGGGCTGATATTCAGAATTTGTTTGCAGATTGTCAGAAATCTCTTTCCATTTATCAGGAGGTAATTCTAATAAACGTTTTTTTGCCCCTTTAATTTTTTCCTCAATATGATTATTCATAGATTTTACATTATAAACTATAAGATATGATTGTGTCAAAAGACATAGTCATTTTATCTTCAATTTGCTATGATATTACTGTGAAATATTATACTAACCTCGAAATAGCGGTGTTGTTTAGAAAAATGGCTGCTGCATACCAGATACTGGATGAAAATAGATTCAAAATTATTGCTTATGAGCGTGCAGCCGACAGCATAGAGCACCTGACAAGCGAGGTGAAAGACCTGTGGGATGATGGGAAGCTCGCAGAAATTCCCGGAGTAGGAGCTACGATAGTCGGTCATTTGGACGAATTATTCAAAACCGGAAAAGTAAAGCATTTTGAGAGTGTGATGAGCAAAGTCCCGCAAAGCGTTTTTCCTCTTTTGTCCATCCCCGGAGTAGGCCCCAAAAAAGCCTATAAATTGGTGAAGGAATTGCATCTTCGAAATGAAAAAACAGCTATACATGATCTCCAGAAAGCCATTGAAAAACACAAAGTAGAACCAATTGAAGGATTTGGTCAAAGGTCAGAAGAAGTTATTTCGGAAAATATAAAAACCTACAGGAAAGGTGCGGTGAAGGAAAAGCGCATTGTCCTTTCTGAAGCCGATGCAATCGCAGAGAGTGTAATTTCCTATTTACACAAACAAAAATATGTTCAGCACATCGATGTTTTGGGAAGCCTGAGAAGAAGGGTTGCTACTGTCGGAGATATCGATATGGCTATTTCGACCACCAAGCCAAAAGAAGCAATTACCTATTTTTGTACGTATCCGCATACAAAAATAATTGAACAGGGACCGACCGGCGCATCGCTTCTTTTGCATAACGGTAGACAGGTGGATCTTCGCGTGCAGGATGCTCAGTCATACGGAGCAATGCTGCAGTATTTTACCGGATCAAAAAACCATAACATAGCTCTCAGAACCTATGCACTCACAAAAGGATTATCGCTGTCGGAGTACGGAATAAAACGAATTCAGAATTCGGAATTCAGAATTCAGAATAAAGATGCAAAGAACAAAGATAAAGAACGAATAAAACAATTTTCCAATGAGAAAGATTTTTATAAATATCTCGGTATGGACTGGATACCGCCGGAGTTGAGGGAAGATCACGGGGAAATTGATGCAGCTCTGAAACACACGTTACCCAACCTTGTTGACCTACCAGGCATTAAAGGGGATTTACATATCCACACAAGTTTTAATTTAGAGCCCTCCCATGATTTAGGAGAAAATACCATAGAGGAGGTTTTAGACCAAGCAGATACGCTTGGATATGACTATATCGGAATTTCCGATCATAATCCGAGTATCGGAAATCATACGGATGAGGAAATCATCCGCATCATGGAAAAACGCCATAACTTTTACCGGGATCACGTTGAAAATTGGAATAACAAATATAACAAGTCGATTCAGGCATTTATCATGCTGGAGGTGGATATTAAGCCGGATGGGAGTCTCGCGCTTCCTAAAAAAGCATTTGATTCTGTTGATGCCGTCATCATTTCCGTTCATTCAAGCTTTTCCATGAGTAAGGATGATATGACCCGACGTATTAAATCAGCATTACTTGCCCACTCAAAAGTAAAAATACTAGGCCATCCGACAGGAAGATTGCTGGGTGAACGGGAAGGCTATGAGGCAGATTGGAAAGAAATTTTCCGGATATGCAAGGAGCGTAGTATTGCTTTGGAAATTAATGCATCTCCTTATAGACTCGATCTGACAGATGCACTGGTCTATGACGCTGTCAAACTCGGATGCGTGTGTTCCATAAATACTGATTCCCATCATGTATTGGAAATGGGACAGATGAAATACGGCGTTTCAACTGCTCGAAGAGGGTGGGCCCAAAAACGTGACATTATAAATTCTTTTGGGTATAATGAAATGAAGAAATGGTTGATGCCATAATTGCTTTATTGATGCATTGCTCTATTGTTATCAATATAACAATTAAACAATGAAACAATGAGGTAGAGAGGATTTAAATATATGCCACTATTAATTATAGGCGGAGTAATAGCAGTAATTTTGGTATATGTATGGAGCTTGTATAACGGGTTTGTGACCTTAAAAGCACAGATTGAGGAAGCGTGGAGCCAGATTGATGTACAGCTGAAACGAAGACTGGATTTGATTCCGAATCTTGTTTCGTCGGTCAAAGGGTATGCCAAGCACGAAAAAAGCGTGTTTGAAAATGTGACAAAGGCGCGTTCCAGCCTTATGAAGGCTGAAACACCCGAGACGATGGCAAAAGCCAATGACGCACTAACAGGCGCTTTGAAATCTCTGTTTGCTGTAGCGGAAGCCTATCCTCAGCTTAGGGCAAACGAGAATTTCCTTCAATTGCAGAAGGAATTATCAGATACGGAAGATAAGGTAGCGTATGCACGGCAATTTTATAATTCAACGGTCATGGACTACAACGTAAAGGTACGGGTATTCCCAAATTCGATTATTGCCAATGCATTCGCTTTTAAGGAGCAGCCGTTCTTCAAAGCAACGGAAGAAGAGAGAAAAGGGGTAAAGGTCGAATTCTAAGCCCGCCTTGATTCGCGTCAACGCGAGGCAGGTTCATAAGGAAGTTAAACAAGGCCTCCCCTTGCAGTACAACAAGGGGAGGCCTTAAAGATATATATGTCAATCCGTTCTCAGATTACATCAAACATCTTCCGTTCCTACATATTTATGGTCATATTTACGGTATTAGTTATCGGACTTGCGTATGTTTTCGGCCAGGCGCTTGGATACGGAAATTCGTTCATAGGAATAGCAGTTCTTTTATCCGTCGGATCAAGCTTCATAAGTTATTTTTTTGGCGATCAGATTGTTCTTGCCATGTCAGGAGCGCGTCACGCTACACGGAAAAAAGATTTTAATTTTTTTACGGTAACAGAAAATTTGAGTCTTGCCTCCGGTCTTCCCATGCCAAAACTATATGTGATTGAAGATACGGCTATTAATGCATTTGCTACAGGGAGAGATCCAAAACACGCGGTTCTTTGCCTAACCAGTGGTCTACTGATGCGTCTTGAAAGACGGGAAATCGAAGGAGTTGTAGCGCATGAATTGTCCCACGTAGAAAATTACGATATCCGCATGATGGCAATTGTGGCGGTTCTTGTGGGGACAGTTGCCTACGCATCTGATTTTTTCATGCGCAGCCTCTGGTGGGGAGGGTCCGCCGGCGGGCGGAGTGACAGGGATTCTGATAGGGATAATAATGGAATATTTCTCGTTATCGGCATCGTACTTGCCATAGTTTCACCTTTAATTGCCATGCTTATCCAAATGGCAATTTCAAGAAAGCGTGAATATTTAGCTGATGCTTCCGGAGTATTGTTAACCCGGTATCCTGAAGGACTAGCCAGAGCCTTGGAAAAAATAAGCAAAGATAAAGAAGTGCTTGAGGCTGCCACAAACGCTACTGCGCATCTTTTTATCGCAAATCCGTTTAAAGGTAAACAATTCGGTGCCTGGTTTGCAGGATTATTTGACACCCACCCGCCGATAGAAGAGAGAATCAAAATATTGAGAGCAATGTGATGGGAGCATCAACGAATTACGAATAAAACCTACGAATATACAAATAATCAATGCATTCATTCGTTTATTCGTATAAATTCGCTATTGGCTGATGAGAACTGAAAAATGTATTTGATCGCAATGTTATTAGGTAAAAGCATTTCATTTATTAGTAGATTGTTTAATCTCGGTGCCGGTGCGACGTGGCCGGGAGAAATCGCATTGTGGTTTGATCCCCGCATCCTGCCAAAACTGCTGCCCCGCATAAAAAAAGGGGTTATTATTGTTGCCGGAACCAACGGCAAAACCACGACGACATTGATGGTCAAAAAAATACTTGAGGATCAGGAATATGGCATTCTTCACAACGAAAGCGGAGCCAACCTCCTCAACGGTATTGTTTCGGCATTTCTTGCAGATGGAAGAAAAACGTATGATTATGCCGTGTTTGAAGTAGATGAGAACACATTACCAGCAATAATTTTCAATTTTCAATTTTCAATTTTCAATAAAAATCTAAAAAAGAATAAAACCAAATATAGTATTGTATTACTCAATCTTTTTCGGGATCAGCTGGACAGATATGGCGAGGTGGATACGATTGCTAATAATTGGCTTAATGCATTAGAAACAATTGATAATAATACAACCGTTCTTATCAATGCGGATGACCCGCATTTAGCGTTTATAGGAAGAGAAATTTCATTACATATGTCATCTCTGCCCCGCAACAAAATGCGGGGTAGACTCCAGCAGGGATCTAAGATTCCGGCTTCCGCCTTCGCTGAAGCTTCGGTGGACAGGCAGGGCCGGAATGACAATAAAAATCAAAATATTCAATATTTTGGCATTGATGATAAAAAGTATTATTTACCGAAGATGCAGCATGCGACGGATACAATCTTTTGTCCGTCCTGCGGGAACAGGTTAACATTTGAGGGGGTGTATTTTTCCCATCTCGGAGATTGGATGTGTACCAAATGCGGATTTACGCACCCAGCATCTACCATTACATCTTCTCAGGTTACTTCTCCGCTTGAAGGCGTATACAATATGTATAATACGCTTGCCGCAACATTAGTACTGAAAACTACTGGAATTGATAAAAAGCAAATTCAAAAAGGTTTACAGAACTTTACGCCAGCATTCGGACGGATGGAAGACATATCGTATAAAGGAAAAGATGTCAGAATTCTTCTTTCCAAAAATCCGACGGGATTTAATGAATCTCTCCGGACCGTTCTTTCCTCTAAACATAAAGGGCCGATGATGCTGCTTCTCAATGACAGAATTCCTGACGGAACGGATGTTTCATGGATTTGGGATGTGGATTTTGAGGTGCTGGCGCACGATGAGCACAAGATTAAAGAACAAGATGAGCGCAAGATTATTGTGTCCGGAGACCGAGTGTTGGACATGGGGTTGCGGTTAAAATATTCAATCGATATATCAAAGATCAAAGATCAAAGATCAAAAATACAAATAAAAAATCAAAAATATAGAATAATTGAAAATTTGAGAAAAGCAGTCGATGAATTCGTTGCACAGATAAAAGAAGGAGAAACGGGGTGGATATTGGCGACCTATTCGGCAATGCTGGATGTGAGGAAAATTCTTACAGGAAAGAAGATACTTTAAGTTCATGGTTGATGGTTCATGGTTCATAGCAGAAATTACTATGAACTGCGAACTATGAACTATACACTAAAAATCGGATGGCTGTACCCTGAGCTGATGTCCACATATGGAGATCGCGGAAATATCATAGTTCTCCAAAAACGTTGTGAGTGGCGTGGCATTGACGTAACCATTGCTCCAATTGATTTTTCCACTTCGAACAATGAACTACGAACTATAAATTTCATTTTTGGCGGGGGCGCGCAGGACAGGCAGCAGGGAATTCTTATTGATGATCTCCAGAAAAATAAAGGACCGGTTATGAAAGAAATGATAGACAATGGTACTCCCGGGCTTTTTGTTTGCGGAAGTCCGCAGCTTTTGGGACACTATTTTATCAACGGAGCCGGAGAGAAACTTGAAGGATTGGGGATATTTGACATGGTGAGTAAATATCCCGGGAAAGACGAACCAAGGTGTATTGGAAATTTAGTTGCCTCGCTCAATTTTCAATTTTCAATTTTCAATTTTCGAAAAAATACCGTGGTCGGGTTTGAGAATCATGGAGGCAGGACATATTTAGGAAAAGGAGTGAAACCTTTTGCCAGAGTCATTGCCGGAAACGGAAATAACGGAGAGGATCAAACAGAGGGAGCTGTATATAAAAATTGCATCGCAACCTATTCCCACGGTCCGTTTCTTCCCAAGAATCCTCATGTTGCCGATTGGCTTATCAGAAAAGCATTAGAAGTGAAATACAAAAAAGCAATTCCATTAGAACCGTTAGACGACACACTCGAATGGCAGGCGCATGAATCCATATTGAAGCGTTTCAAAATATATTAACGTGTTAACACGTTAATATATTTAGAGGATACCGATGCAGTCAATTTTGGGAAAATCTTTGCGTATTAGTCCCCGGAATTTTTCCGAAAGGCCTGCAGAATATTTGCTGTACATACCGTTTTCCGTTTTTCCGCATAATCTGCGCTCGTAGGTATGGATTACTTCCTGAACTTCTTTTCCTATGTCATTAAATGCCTGTTGATTAGTTTTCGGATCAAGCGTATACAAATCATGGATTCGGAAGAATGTGTCGAATAAATCCTTGTTTTCATCTATCATCTGTTGATATACGTTCTGGTATTGGCGCATATATTACGTTTTGTTATTTTCGTGAACGGTACTATACAGTATAATAGAATAAACTATGAAGAAAAAGAAATCCATTTCATTATCCACAAGTGATGTGATCCATTATGCAAAGCTTGCTCATCTGCCTCTTGAACCGGATCAGGCCGGGTTATTTAAAAATCAGCTTACCGAAACACTTTCTTATGTGCAGCAACTCGATACCGTCACGACAAGCGGTGTTGAGCCGACAGCTCAGGTAACAGGGTTAACCAACGTATTTCGGGAAGATATTGTTATTCCGGGATTGACACAGAAAGAGGCTTTACAAAATGCTCCCTCCACATACAAAGGATTTTTTAAAGTACCGTCTGTTTTTGAAGAATAATATGGATATTTTAAATTCGACTTTAAAAGATGCAGTACACGCGTTGAGGACAAAACAGTACACATCTTGTGAATTGGCACAAACCTGCCTAGATACTATAAAAAAGTTTGATAAACAGCTGCATGTTTTTTTAACTGTAAATGAAGAAAATGTCCTTAAAGAGGCAAAAACCGCAGATTCCCTGCTTGCCAAAGGGGTAGAAAAACCGCTTCTTGGAATTCCAATTGCACTAAAGGATCTTTATTCAACAGAAAATCTTCTGACAACAGCAGGATCAAAGATCATTGACAACTATGTACCTGCGTACGATGCCACCGTCGTTGGTAAATATAAAAAGGCAGGAGCAATTATTATAGGAAAAACCAATGAAGACGCATGGGGGCACGGTTCATCCGGCGAAAATTCGGATTACGAGCCAACCAGAAATCCGTATGATACGTCCCGCGTTCCGGGAGGATCCAGCTCGGGATCAGCCGTAGCAGTGGCAACGGGCATGTGTATGGCTTCCACAGGAACGGACACCGGAAGTTCCGTCAGACTGCCTGCTGCGTATTGTAATCTCGTCGGAATCAAACCTACGTACGGAAGAGTCTCCCGCTATGGTATCATTCCCATGGCTTCATCCTTTGATACTATCGGCCACATGACGAAAACCGTGTATGATAACGCGTATCTTTATGAAATTACTGCAGGATATGATCCGAAAGACGCTACATCCGTTGATATTCCCGTACCAAAATATACGTCTTTCGTCGGAAAAGATATTAAGGGCATAAAAATAGGAATTCCGAAGGAATATGTACAGGCTCCCGGCATGCAAAAGGAAGTCCGGAAACTAACTGAGAATGCCATAAAAGATTTAGAATCGTTAGGCGCAATTATTAAGGAAGTATCTCTTCCGCATACCGATGTAGCAATGGCATGCTATTACATCTTAGTTCCTTCGGAAATAAGCTCAAATCTTGCCCGTTTTGACGGAGTCCGGTTCGGCCACCTCCGTGACCAATTCGGAGCTGAAGCAAAACGAAGAATTATGCTCGGTACGCACGCTCTGTCAGCAGGATATTATGACGCATTTTACAAAAAAGCTGCTCAGGTCCGGACGCTGATTAAACAGGATTTTGAGAATGTATTTCAGGATACTGATGCATTGGTTATGCCAAGCTCTCCGACAGTCCCGTTTAAGCTTGGGGAAAAAGTATCTGATCCTTTGTCCATGTATTTGTCGGATATTTTTGTGTGCCCGGTAAACATAGCCGGCATACCAGGTCTTTCCATACCATGCGGTTTTGCAGATCATTTGCCGGTCGGATTACAGATTGTGGGACCGCAATTCTCAGAAGAACGGCTGTATCAGATTGCGTATGCGTATGAACAAATACATGAATGGTACAGGGAAATACCTTCTTTATTAAAAGATAAAATATGAGCGAAACATATATTCCGGTCATCGGATTAGAAGTGCATATAGAACTTTCTACAAAATCAAAAATGTTTTGTCCGTGTTCGGGGGACCATTTCGGGAAAGAACCGAATACACAAACGTGTCCGGTCTGTTTGGGACTACCCGGAGCACTTCCCGTACCTAATAAAAAAGCCGTAGAATGGTGCATGACGTTAGGATTAGCTCTTCATTGTTCAATCCCACGGGAAAGCAAATTTGACAGGAAAAATTATTTTTACCCGGACCTCCCAAAAGGCTATCAAATCAGCCAATATGATAAACCGTTCTGTATAAACGGATGGCTGGAAGTGTCTTCGTCATTCCTGCCCCGCATTGGAGTGCGGGGTAAACTCCAGCAGGAATCCACCGAAAAAAAGGAATGGATTCCGGATCAAGTCCGGAATGACAGCATGAGAAAGAGAATCAGAATTAGAAGAGTTCATATGGAGGAGGATACGGGAAAACTGCAGCATGTGACTGTTGATGGTGAACGGATGACGCTCGTTGATTTTAACAGGAGCGGTGTGCCTTTGGTGGAAATAGTAACGGAGCCGGATTTTCATTCCATTGAGGAAGTTGACGTATTTGTAAGAAAGCTCCAGCGTATCATCCGGTATCTTGAGATATCTAACGCGGATATGGAAAAAGGGAGTATGAGAATCGAGCCGAGTATCTCGGTTCGGAAAATCAAAAATCAAAAATCAAAAATCAAAAATACAGATAAAATATTAAAAAGTAAAAAACTACCTGATTATCGGGTAGAACTGAAAAATATTAATTCATTCCGTTTTGTACGTCGGGCAATTGAATATGAAATTAAACGACAGATAGAGATTCTCGATCGAGAAGAAAAACCTGTTCAGCAAACAAGAGGATATAGCGAGAACAAAAATGTGACCGTCCCGCAAAGAGAAAAAGAGGAAGCACATGATTACAGGTATTTTCCGGAACCGGACATCCCGCCCATGCGGTTCCCGCAGGATCAAATATTAAAAATCAAAGATCACATAGGAGAATTACCGGAAGCAAAATCAGGCCGTTTTCAGGAAAAGTATGCATTATCAGCAATCGATAGCGAGCAATTAACAGAGACCAAAGAGCGTGCGGATTATTTCGAAAATTGTGTCGCATTAACAAAATCAGCTAAGGAATTTTCGGCAATTACCTCAAAGCAGATAGCAAATGTTCTTATCAACAGACATACCGATTATGGGAATACATCGCCGTACGATCTATTGCAATCTCTCGTCAATCAAAAACAGGAAAACGATATTAACATACATATTCTTACAAAAACAATTGAGTCAGTTATTTTGACAAACGGGAAAGCAGTTGAAGATTACAGAAAAGGTAAAACATCGGTTCTTATGTTTCTCGTAGGACAGGTGAAGAGAACTTTGAATGGAAAAGGAGACGCGGAAATTATAAAACAAGAATTGCTTAACTTTATAAAGTTATAAGTTATTGAGTTATAAAGTTTCAAATGCATTACAAAAACTTTATAAACTAATTTGTTCATGGCTGATTTCGTTCACCTTCATACGCACAGCGAATATTCCCTTCTTGACGGGTTAGGGAAACTTGATCCTTTGATAGCATATGCCCAATCTCTCGGGATGGATAGTTTGGCTGTCACTGATCACGGCGCGATGTACGGAAGCTTCAAGTTCTATTTAAAGGCTCTTGCAGCAGGGATAAAACCCATCATCGGGGTAGAAACATACGTAGCCCGAAGAAGCAGACTGGACAAGGAAGGCAAGATGGATACGGATCCCTATCACCTGGTGCTTTTGGCTGAGAATGAGATTGGGTATAAAAATTTAATGAAGCTAGTTACGGTTGCTCATCTTGAAGGGTTTTACTATAAACCAAGAATAGATTGGGAAACGCTGAAGAAATATCATGAAGGACTTATTTGTTTGTCTGCCTGTTTAGCGGGCCAATTATCTCAGAACATGCTTCGGAACGAAGATAAAAAAGCTGAAGAAGTTGCCAGGGATTATAGTGAACTTTTCGGAAACGATCATTATTACATTGAACTTCAGCGCCACCCCGCAGTTCCGGAATTTGATCAGGTGAACGAAAAACTGGTGAAACTTGCAAAAAAATTAGGCATTCCCATCGTTGCAACCAATGATATTCATTATATCCGTAAGGAAGACGCAGAAGCTCATGAAATACTTCTCTGCGTGCAGACCCAGCATACGATGCTTGAGAAAAACCGGCCTCTTTCCATGATTGACTCACCGGATTTTTATATGCGCAGCCCGTCTGAAATGAAAGAACTATTCCAAAAATGGCCGGATGCGATAGAAAACACCGTCCGGATTGCAAAGATGTGCAACATGTCATTATCCGTCGGCCAGTGGCAGTTGCCGAAATTTCCCGTTCCGAAAGGATTATCATCGGAATCATATATTGAACAATTAGTAATGGAACGGATTCACAAACGGTATCTAAAAATTACGGAAGAGATAAAAAACCGTATAACGTATGAACTGGATATTATAAACACGAGAGGATATGCTCCGTATTTCCTGATTGTTCAGGATTTTGTCAATTGGGCCAAGGACAATGGTATAACCGTGGGTCCCGGAAGAGGATCCGCCGCCGGATCCGTTGTTTCCTATGCCTTAGGCATAACAGGACTTGACCCTTTCTATTTTCAGCTTCCGTTTGAGCGGTTCCTAAACCCGGAGCGTCCATCTCCTCCTGATATTGATCTGGATTTCGCGGATGACAAACGGGATGAGGTCATAGCGTACGTAACGAATAAATACGGAAGCGATAAAGTCGCCCAGATTATCACATTCGGAACCATGGAAGCACGAGGTGCGGTACGGGACGCCGGAAGAGCCCTCGGAATGCCCTACAGTAAGCCGGACAGGATATCAAAAATGATTCCGATGGGGTTCCAGGGAAGCCACATGACCATAGAAAAGGCTCTTGAGCAATCAACAGAACTCGGGCTTGCATACCGTTCAGAACCGGAAACAAAACGTCTCCTTGATGTAGCCCAAAAATTAGAGGGAGTGGCCCGCCACGCATCGGTCCATGCAGCAGGAGTGGTTATTGCCGATAAACCTCTTGTTGAATATACGCCTCTGCAGAAGGAATCCAAAGGAGACCGTATTATTACGCAATATGATATGTATACCGTGGGCGAAAGCGGTGTCGGACTTCTGAAAATGGATTTTTTGGGACTTCGGAATCTAACAATCCTCAATCAGGCGCTCCGGATTATTCAGGAAACGCATAAGATCACTCTTGATCTTTCCCACATCCCGTTTGACGACAAAAAAACATTTACGATGTTATCTCAAGCTGAGACAACCGGCATATTTCAGCTGGAATCAGCCGGCATGCGCCGGTATATCAAAGATCTCAGGCCGACAAGCATATTTGATCTCATGGCCATGGTAGCCCTCTTCAGGCCGGGACCCATGCAGGTTATTCCTGAATTTATCCGCAGAAAACACGACAGCACTCTGGTAACGTATCCGGACCCTCGGTTGAAACCGGTGTTAAGACAATCGTACGGCCTTATTACCTACCAGGATGATGTCCTGTTAACGTCCATTGCGCTTGCTGGATACAGCTGGGGCGAAGCTGATAAACTCCGGAAAGCAGTCGGAAAAAAAATTCCCACGGAAATGAAAAAACAGCGGGAGAAATTTATCCAAGGCTGCATAAAGAACGGATTATCAAAAGCAAAGGGAGAGGAAATATTTAATCTTATTGAGCCGTTTGCAGGATATGGATTTAATAAGGCCCATGCAGCAAGTTATGCCATGATTGCATATCAGACTGCATATTTAAAAGCTCATTATCCGGTAGAATTTATGACTGCAGTTCTTACTGCTGAAACGCGCTCCAATACCGGGCCGACCCGGGACGAAAAAATATCCGGTATCGTGTCAGAGTGTAGGAGAATTCATGTGGAGCTTTTGGCTCCGGATGTAAATACGTCATATGTAGAATTTACCATAGAAAATGGCACAATCCGATTTGGCCTCTCTGCCATAAAAAATGTCGGAAGCGCGGCAATCGAAGCAATACTGGAGGGCAGGCGGGCCGGCCCTTTTTTGTCATTTTCCGATTTTCTTTCCCGGGTAGACTTGTCTAAGGTAAACAAAAAAACAATAGAAAGCCTTATAAAAACAGGCGCTTTAGATGATTTTGGAAACCGCGCATCACTTCTTTTGACCCTCAGAGATACGCTTGACCTCATACATAAGAAAAAAAAGGCAGCGTCCGATGGACAGGTAGGATTATTTGAAAATCAGGATACTCAATCTCCAAAGGATATTCCTATAACGCACATCCCTGAATTAGCACGTTCTGAAATGCTTTCGTATGAAAAGGAATTGCTCGGATTTTACCTTACGGAACATCCGCTTATGCAATACAAAGATATGCTTGAAAAATTATCGTGCCTTCCGATACGTTCTGTCAGCGATGAGAATATCCAAGAGCGGTGTATGGTAGCCGGTATTATTACCCACATAAAAAAAATTATGACAAAAGCGAATAACAGTGAAATGGCATTTATCAAACTGGAGGATTTAACCGGTACAATTGAACTTGTCGTATTTCCCAAAATATTTGCTCAAAACACAGCTGTATTACATACAGACGCCGTCATACAGGTCTGGGGGCGGATTGACAAAAAAGATGACCGGCTTACGCTTCTGGCAGAGGAAATACATGATGTACAATAGCGGTCTCTGTTTTTGAAAAAATGTTTTTGAAAAAATTCACAATTGACGCTGCATATAATTTTCTTTACAATTACCATAGACGTGTGGAAGATGTAAAAAGAAATCAGAATGAAGGAATACCCGTTCCGTATCGCACGAAAAAGGTCTATAAAACGAAAGGAACGGTTAATTCGTGGTATTATTTCGGACTGGCTGGACAGATAGGATTTAGTATTGCGCTTCCTATAGCAGGAGGCGCAGTCATAGGATCATATATTGATGAGCGGTTTGGTTCCTATCCCCGGTACACTATCGTCCTTCTTTTTGCAGGAATCATACTTTCCATGATTAATTTTGTTGTTATTGTACATTCAATCATAAAACGGAAAAACTAAATAGTATGCTTCATATATCATTGGCAGCGGAAAAAGTTGCATCCATCGGATCATTTCCGGTGACGAACTCACTTCTCTCTGCGTGGATTGTCATGGCGATACTTATATGTATAAGCCTTATCATCAATAAATCTATAACCATCATTCCTTCTTCGATCCAATCAATAGCCGAAATGGTGATAAGCGGTCTCTATGATTTTTTTGAATCCGTCATGGGACACCACGTCAAAAAAGCCTTTCCGGTGCTTGCCTCCCTTTTTCTTTTTATCATTCTTGCAAACTGGTTGGGACTGCTGCCGGGCGTGGGCACGATAGGCTTTTATGAAACTACCGTTCCATTGGAAAAAAAGTTCATACCTCTTCTTCGGGGAGCAACCGCAGATCTGAATACCACAATAGCTCTTGCGGTTGTAGCGTTTTTTGCGATACAATATTTTGGCTTTGCTACTCTTGGAGTCGAGTACAGCAAGCGGTTTCTGAATTTCAGCAATCCGATCATGTTTTTTGTCGGACTTCTGGAAATAGTATCTGATCTTTCAAAAGTGGTCTCATTTGCATTCCGGTTGTTCGGAAATATTTTTGCAGGAGAAGTACTGTTGGCGGTTATGGCGTTTTTGATGCCGTTTATAGCTCCGATGCCGTTTCTGCTGCTGGAATTATTTGTCGGTTTTATCCAGGCATTGGTTTTTTCGACGCTCACTGCAGTATTTATCAATGTTGCAGTAGCACATGAAGAGTGAGTTTTGACTATGCTCACGGAGCGTTCTTGGGGCGGGTCTTAAGAAACTGTAATCTCGATAAAAATCGGGAACAGTTTCTAAGAGAGGTGGTGAGAATGTATGGATTTACAAGTGATAAAAACAATAATGATGGGTGCAACAATTACGTTGGGAGGCGCCATTCCTGCAGCTGCCATCGGTATGATTACCAGCAAGGCTGTTGAATCAATAGGAAGAAATCCGGAAGCGGCAGGCGATGTTCGGACAAGCATGATTTTGGGTATGGCATTTGCTGAAGCTATTGCTATTTACGCATTAGTATGTGCACTTATTATAAAGTTTGTATAGCAAAACAAGAGGAATCATGTCTCTTATGACATCAATAACGTGATGTCATAACACATAAATATGCATATGGAAGCATTAGGAATAGAACCAAAACTATTACTGGCTCAGGTTGTGAATTTTTTCATCATCGTGGTTGTGTTAAACGTGCTTTTGTATAAGCCGATTCTTTTGATGCTGGAGAAAAGAAAAAAAGAAATTAGAGAAGGATTGGAATATACGGAAAAAATGCGGAAGGAAAACGAGGTTATTGAGCTGAAAAAAGCAAAGATCATCGCAGATTCCAGAAAAGAAGGACAGCAGATTATCCAGGAAGCTCAAAAGCTGGCCAAAGTTGAGGAAAAACACATTGTAGAAGAGGCACGGATTGCTGCTGAAGAAATTATAGAAAAAGGGAAACTGACCGCCCGGCAGGAACGGGAATCAATGCTAAAAGCGGTTCGCAAGGATGCTGTTTTGCTGGCGGTTAGTATGGCCAAACGCCTTCTTTCTGAATCAGTGTCTGCCGATCTTCAGCATAAAATTTTAAGTAAAACCATCAAACAGATAGAGAGCGTATGAAACAACTGAACAAGGATGCCAGGAATTTTGTCGACGGAATCGTCGATCACATTAAGAGGGACAACGCGGGCAGTCGGCCGTTTCCGAAAATTCAGAACTTATTGCGAAAAGTAAGCGATACTGCATACAAAGGCAATACTGCCACAATCACAACAGCAGTTCCCTTGAGCCACATTGAAAAAGAACAACTGACCGGAGTTCTTTCCAAAAAAATGAATCAGCAGATAGCGCTTGAATGTGATGTCAGGCCCGGTATCATCGGGGGAATACGGATTGAAATTGCTGATTATGTCATCGATTTAAGCTATGAAGAAAAATTGCGATCAATAACATCCTTACTTTTGAAAGGAAACCGCGTATGAGCATAGATGTTACCAAACAAATTGCCGATGAGTTGGTAAAACAATTAGAAGCATATGAACCGCACATACAAGCCAAGCGCGTGGGACACGTTCTCTCGGTAGCTGACGGCGTGGTAAAAGTCAGCGGGCTATCCCACGGAGCCTATCTTGAAAAAGTCCGGTTCTCGGGCGGCGTTGAAGGATTTATCATAAATTTGGAGGAGGACGAAGTAGGAATTATTGTTTTGGGTGAATATACGTCTCTCAAAGAAGGGGATGAGGTGGAAACGACGGGAGAGTTGCTCTCCGTTCCCGTCGGAGAAGAATTTTTAGGAAGGGTTATCAATCCATTGGGAGAGCCGATCGACGGGAAAGGAGCAATTCACGCCAAAAAAAAATGCCCGATTGAAAAAATTGCTCCGGGCGTTATTTTTAGGGCCCGCGTCACCACCCCTCTGCAGACCGGTATAAAAGCAATTGACGCCTTAATCCCGATTGGCAGGGGGCAACGGGAACTTATCATCGGAGACAGGAATACGGGGAAAACTGCAATTGCCGTTGATACGATTATCAACCAAAAAAAGGAAGGAGTTTTTTGTATTTATGTGGCTATCGGACAAAAAGCGTCGCGCATTGCTCATGTTGTAGCTGATTTAATCAAATATAAAGCGCTTGACCACACCATCGTCATAGCTGCATCAGCTTCCGACCCCATTTCCTTTCCGTATCTTGCTCCCTATGCGGGGTGTGCCATGGGTGAATATTTTATGGATAAAGGCAAAGACGCTCTTATCATCTATGATGATTTGTCAAAGCATGCATGGGCGTATCGTCAGATATCCCTGACCCTGAAACGGCCTTCAGGGAGAGAAGCATATCCTGGAGATGTTTTTTATCTCCATAGCCGGCTTTTGGAGCGGGCATGCCGCATGGATGATAAACACGGCGGAGGGTCACTCACGGCTCTTCCTATCATAGAAACACAGGCAAATGATGTGTCAGCATATATTCCTACCAATGTTATTTCCATAACCGACGGACAAATTTATCTTGAACCGGACTTGTTTAACGCAGGCCAGAGGCCGGCTCTGAACGTCGGAGTCTCCGTATCCAGAGTCGGTGGGGATGCACAAATTAAGGCAATGAAGAAAGTTGCGGGAAGTCTGAAACTTGATTTAGCCCAATACCGGGAACTGGCAGCATTTGCACAATTTTCTTCTGATCTAGATCTAGTAACCAAAAAGCAAATTGACCGCGGATCCCGTATGGTGGAACTCCTCAAACAAGGGCAATATATACCGATGCCTGTGGAAAAGCAGATTTGTGTTATCTGGGCGGGAACATCCGGATATTTGGATACTGTCCAGATAGCTAAAATTCCCGGATTTGAACAATCGTTTCTTGCATTTCTGGAAAGCAGGTATCAGAAAATTCTTCCTCTTATAAAAAAGGAAAAAATAATTACTCCGGAAATTGAAAAGGAATTAACCAAAGCAATTGAAGAGTTTCTTAAGGAGTGGAAATAATATATGGCTAGTATCAGACTTTTGCGCGGCCGCATCAAATCTGTAAAAAATATAGCCCAAATTACAAAAGCTATGGAGATGGTAGCTGCATCAAAAATGAAAAAGGCCCAGGCCCAGGCTCTTAGCGGCAAGCTGTATGCTCAGAAAATATTTGATATGGTTATGGAACTGGGAGAAAAATCAGATTCACGTCATCATCCGTTATTAACCAAGCCCGCTCAAACGACAGGCAGGCGGCTTATACTCCTTTTGTCTACGAACAAGGGGTTATGCGGATCGCTCAACACTAACCTTTTGAGGTTTTTTCTGGAGACGTATCCGAATGTGAATGCCCATGACTATGTCTCGATTGGGAAAAAAGGTGCGAATCTCTTGGTGCGCATGGGAGGATCCTTGATTGCTGATTTTTCACAAAGCAATACGTTTGTTGAAACTGTTCCTGCATTGGCTGATTTAGCGGTTTCCGGATATCTTTCCTATAAATATGACGGAGTTGATTTGGTATGGAATGAATTTTTTTCTGCACTAAAACAGCATCCTGTAAAAAAAACAATTCTTCCTTTGACGATGGCATTTGAGCAGACGAAGTCTACCGCACAAAATCATGAATTTCTTATAGAACCCACCATTTCAGAGGTATTTGACCGGCTGCTTCCGCATTACATAGAAAATCAGATCAGGGATGCCATTCTGCAGGCTGAGGCAAGTGAGCATTCAGCCCGCATGATCGCCATGAGAAATGCAACGGATAATGCCAGATCACGTATCGATGATCTGACGCTTATGTACAATAAAGCGCGCCAGGAAAAGATTACCTACGAAATATCCGATATGATAACTGCCCGGATGACCATGTCATAAAGCATGTAAAGGAGACTGTATGAAAAAAAATATAAGAAAACAGCAAAAACAATCCATGAAAGGCGTTATTGTTCAGGTCATGGGTGCGGTAGTTGACGTGCAGTTTCCTTTTGAATATCTTCCTTCCATATATGAAGCACTGCATGTTCAGACAAAATTCACCGATTCCGGAATTCTCGTTTTGGAGGTAGCTTCCCAGATCGGCGACCATCGCGTTAAAACTGTAGCTCTTGGACCTACGGACGGACTTAAACGAGGTACAGAAGTCAGTGCAACCGGCGCTCCTATTACCGTCCCTGTGGGCAAAAAAACCTTAGGAAGACTTTTTAATGTCGTGGGGAATACAATCGATCAAAAAGGAGAAGTAAAAACAGGGAAAATGTATCCAATACACAGGAACGCTCCCGCATTTACCGACCAAAGCACAAAACTGGAAATTCTGGAAACCGGTATTAAAGTCATTGACCTGATAGCGCCGTTTGTAAAAGGAGGGAAAGTCGCAATTTTCGGAGGAGCAGGAGTCGGCAAAACCGTTCTTATTCAGGAACTTATCCATAATGTTGCGGAAGTTCATGGAGGAGTATCCGTATTTGCAGGAGTCGGCGAACGATCCCGCGAAGGAAATGATTTATACCGCGAAATGAAGGAGTCGGGAGTTATACATAAAACCGCCATGGTGTTCGGTCAGATGAACGAACCTCCGGGATCCAGGCTTCGAGTAGCATTAACAGGGCTCACAATGGCTGAATATTTCCGGGATGAAGAAGGGCAGGATGTTCTTTTGTTTATTGACAACATATTCCGTTTTGCCCAGGCTGGCAGTGAAGTTTCAGCACTTCTTGGACGCATTCCTTCAGCCGTCGGGTATCAGCCCACTCTTGCCTCAGAAATGGGAGCTCTGCAGGAACGTATAACTTCTACAAAAAAAGGGTCCATAACGTCAGTTCAGGCAGTCTATGTGCCGGCTGATGATTATACGGATCCGGCGCCTGTTGCTACGTTTGCTCATTTGGACTCATCTATTTCTTTGGAACGATCGATTGCAGATCAGGGACTCTACCCTGCAGTTGATCCTTTATCCTCCAATTCCCGGATATTGGAGCCCGGTACAGTGGGGAAAGAGCATTATGAAGTGGCTCGGGGAGTGCAGCGGGTGTTGCAAAGGTATAAGGATCTTCAGGATATTATCGCAATCCTGGGGATGGAAGAGCTAAGTGATGAGGATAAACAGACGGTTACGCGCGCCCGTAAAATCCAAAGGTTTCTGACACAGCCTATGTTTGTTGCTGAAGCATTTACGTCAAAGCAGGGGAAATACGTAAAACTCTCGGAAACCGTTCGCGGTTTTAAGGAAATTCTTGAAGGAAAACATGACGCTAAAAACGAACAGGCATTTTATATGATCGGAAACATTGATGAGGTGAAATAATGTATGCATTCAATTCTTTTAGAAATCATAACGCCCCAAAGAAAAGCATTTGCAGAAAATGTTAACGCCGTCTATGTACCGACGGCAAACGGAAGAATAGGAGTGTTACCGAAACACCTTCGGCTGTTTACTAGCCTTACTGAGGGGGAGATAAAAATTACGTACGGAGGAAAAGACTGGTATCTGGCAATCGGAGGCGGATTCATGGAGGTGACAAAGGAAAAAATTTCCATTCTCGTATCCCGTGCGGTTCATGCTGACGAGATTAATGAATCTGAACTTAAAAAAGCCCAGGAGGAAGCCAAAGATAAAATCCGTCAAAAAGGGAAAACAGAAGAGCGCACTGAGGCACTTGCTTCCCTCAGACGGTCTTACCTGGAACTGAAAGTCCTTGGGCACCACAAACACCGTCAGATGCCGTCCATGCCTTCTGTCTCCTAAATCTTGACTGATGTGTCTCATTTTGGTATCTTTAACTATGCCCGGTTGTGAATCTTCGATTACAAATACGCTTATCGTAAATCCGCATGTTCGGAATATTTTGATCATCGTTATGAAAGGAAGGTTAAGATTTGGGTAATCCCTTTGTAAAAAGGGATATCGAAGATCTACTATCGGGTATGCTCACCAAATTTATCTTTGTCTCCGGTGGAGTCATATCGGGCTTAGGAAAAGGCAATACTACAGCCGCAATAGCACTTCTTCTTCAAAACAGAGGATATAAAGTCACTCCGGTGAAATGCGAAAACTACCTCAATATCGACGCCGGGCTTATCAATCCCATTGAACACGGGGATCCGTATCTGTTGGATGACGGAACAGAGGCGGATATGGACATGGGAACATACGAAAAGTTCCTGGGTAAAGACATGCACCGGTACAACTTCATAACCATGGGGCAGATTTATAAAACCGTTATTGATAAGGAACGGAATTTCGGGTATAACGGCGAGGATGTTGAGGCAATTCCCCATGTAACGGACGAAATCATCAAAAGAATTAAAGAGGCCGGGGTAAAAGATCAGGCAGAAATTGTGGTAATAGAGCTGGGGGGGACAGCCGGAGAATATCAAAACATGTTGTATTACGAGGCATCCCGGATTCTTTCCCATGATAAGAAAAATACGGTTATTCATGTCCACGTCAGTTATCTCCCCACACCCTCCCATCTGGGTGAACCGAAGACCAAACCAACCCAACTGTCTGTACGAACTCTCAATTCCATGGGGATTCAGCCGGATTTTATTGTAGCGCGCGCTGAAAAACCGGTAGATGAGAGGAGAAGAGCGCGGTTTGCGCTTTTTTGCAACGTTGAACCGGAAAATATTATCAACAATGTTGACCTTGAAAGCCCGTATGAAACACCGATTCTTTTTGCCCAACAACGGTTTGATGAAAAAATTTTATCCATGCTTAATCTCCCGGTATCTCCACTTCATATGGAAGAGTGGAAAGAAATGATTGGGAGGACAAAAAAGAAAAACAACAAAAAAATTACTATTGCCATAGTCGGCAAGTATTTTGCCACAGGCGAATATCAGCTGAGGGACAGCTATGCAGCGCTTTTGGACGCAATAGATCATGCAAGCTGGGAACAGGATGTGAAAACACAAACAACATGGGTTCAATCGGAAAAACTGGAAAAAGGAGTAGTGACTGATCTGGAAAATGCTGACGGTATCATCGTTCCAATAGGATGGGGACCCCGCGGAGTTGAGGGAAAGATTAAGGCAATTGAGTATGCTCGCATGCATAAAATTCCCTATCTTGGACTTTGTTATGGCATGCAGCTGGCGGTTGTTGAGTATGCCCGCAATGTTCTTGGACTCAGTGATGCGCATACGACAGAATGCAACTCTGAAACGACTCATCCGGTCATATACACGAATAAAGGTCAGGATGAGAATATCAAGCGAAGGGCATACGGAGGAACCATGCGGTTAGGCCGATGGGACTGCCAAGTGGTAAAAGGGACGATAGCAGACCAAAGCTATACCCGGTTTAAAGGCTTCGATAAACCTGATGAACGGATTGTCGGGGAACGCCACCGCCACCGGTATGAATTTAACGGCGCATACAGGAAGCAATTTGAAAAAAAAGGACTGATTATTGCTGGAAAATCCATAGTGGAAAATCTGGTTGAAATTATTGAATTGCCCAAAAACGTTCATCCGTTTTTCGTGGGAACTCAGTTTCATCCCGAATACCGCTCCCTGCCATTAAAGCCCCATCCCCTGTTCCTCTCCTACATCCGCGCTTGTGCCAAGCACGCATAGCTGATAAAATACGTTAATCTACAGTATGGCAAATTGTGCAACATGGATATCCAAAGACGGGGATTCAAAAAAATCCGTTACATTTAATGTAGGGGATAGCATCCGCGTGCACTACACGCTTATAGAAAAAGAGAAGATTGCAGGAAAAACAAAGCGTGAAGTGAAGCTGGAAACACATGAGAGAACGCAAATTTTTGAAGGAATCGTGATAGCCCTCAAAGGCAGCCGGGAAAACCGGATGGTTACGGTACGGAAAATAGGGATCGGCGCCATCGGAATCGAGCGCATATTCCCGCTTGTTTCTCCGTGGATTAAAAAAATTGAAGTAAAAAAACACGGGGAAGTCCGGCGGGCAAAATTGTATTACCTGCGCAGTCGGTCGGGTAAATCAGCCACCAAAATCAATGAATCCACAAGCCTGCCACAAACAGAACCTCGGTAAACACGGTGAATCACTTGCCTGTGACTATCTGGAAAAGCATGGTTACGGAATCATAGACCGCAATTTCAAAGCCCGATACGGAGAGATTGACATTATCGCAACGAAGGATAAAATTCTGGTTTTTATTGAAGTAAAAACCCGGATTAATCAAAAGTACGGATCTCCCGAGGAAGCAGTAACTCCAAGAAAGATCAAGGAGGTGATAGCCACCGCTGCCTATTACTCACTCCTTCATTCGGATCTGCCGACATCCCACAGGATCGATGTTATTGCTATTCAATTATTCCCTGACCGGACCATTCAGGATCTCCGGCATATTGAAAATATTACGCAGTGATTTTTCCTCTTCTGTTTTTTGACTGATTTGCTATGATGTAATGAATATGACACTTCAGAAAAACCGCATATATATCCCCTTGCTCCTTTTCCTTCTGACGTTTGCTGTTTCAGGTTACTTTTCCACAATCGGCATAGACCCCCACCATGACGGCATCATGTTCAAACCTGCCCTTGACGTGGCTAACGGAAAAATGCTTTTTAAAGATACGTTTTCCATGTTTAATGTTTTGTCTCTACTTATTCAGGGGGCAGCGCTTCTTATATTCGGGAAATACCTTATCACGATAAAACTCTGCAATGCTTTTTTCTACGGTCTTATTTCCGTACTTGTATATAGTATTTTTAAACGGTTTCTTCCACGGTCAGTCGTTGTGGCGACGGTAATTCTTTGGATATTTTCAGCTCCGTATTTTTTGTGGACTTTTTTGGCATGGTCTACGGTATATGCTTTGTTTTTCCTCTTAGCCAGCCTCTATTTTCTTATTCTTTCCATTGAGAAAAAAGACAAAAAAGCTTTTATCTTACTGTCCGGAATTTGTGCTGCATTCACGTTTTGGACCCGCCAGAATATAGGTATAGTCCTCTGCCTTATGTTCATGGCATTTTTCTTCTATGAGGGGATACTGCGTGCTGTTTCATTAAAGGAATCCATACGGCGATCCTTACTGTTTTTATCCGGACTATTCGTAATATCATCCGTCATCATTCTCTGGCTTCTTACAAATGGCGCATTGAACGATTGGTGGCTCCAGTCGTTTGTCCATCCGCATCTCTGGAGTATACCGGTTACGCAAAACTATACATTTCAGCTGATACTTCAGAACCTGTTTCCCGTAACATATAGCCAAAGCCCCGTATCTCTTTGGTTTCTCATGCCCATCATCACGCTCTATGTATTTCTGAAATATGTTATTGTATCTCTTTATTCACCAAAATCAGTATCCGCACGAACCGTTCTTGCTTGTATTTTCATCAGCATTGCTGCCTGGACGGAATACTATCCGATTGTGTGCTACCGGCATGTATACTGGGGAGCAACTGTCATGTTCGGGACATTCGCACTTTTTGTCTATCATCTGGCCAAAGACATCTCTGGGCCTTTTACTAAAAAATCCACTCTCATCACCAACTGTTTAACTATTCTTTTTTTACTGATTGTATTCTATCCTGAAGTATCATACCGGATCACAGAAGGAATAAAAAAAAGCCAAGCTCAATATACTGTTCTTACCGCGCCTTCCGTATTGCAGGGGATGCGGGTAACGGAGAATGAGGCAGACTATTATACCCGTATGGCCTCTGAAATCAGTTCATTTCTGGACAACAATCCGGGGAAAAACGTGATAAATCTTACGATGGACGCACTGTATCTGACCTTTGACCAGAGAATTCAGAATATCCATCCGGCCTACGTAAATTTGATGTTTCTCAATTCTGACGTTTATCCAGCATATTGGAGAACGTATGAAACGTATTGGCAAAAAAACCAGCCTCTCATCATCACATACGGAGAGTTTGTACCGCCCGGCTACTGCAAAGATATCCAAATTCCTGAAATGTATGGCACGTATCTCGTAAAACCGTGTTGATGATGGGAGCTTCTCCAGAAGAGAGTTTTTGGGGTACTTTCAGTGAATAATCATAGTATAACTGGTATAATCATAGGACAGGGTCGGTAGCTCAATGGTCCGACGAGCCGACCTAATGTCGGCTGATCGGACTCCGACTTTACGTCGGAGTAGAAATGCTATGCATGGTTATGTATATATTTTAAGAAGTTTAAAAAATAATCGATTTTACATTGGAAGTACAATAAACGTCGATAAAAGAATACAAAAGCATAATACTGGTTTTGTTCAATCGACAAGAAATAGTCATCCATATAAGATAGAATTAATTCAAGAATATAGGACAATAAAAGAAGCAAGACAGATTGAGTATAAGATAAAAAAGCTTAAGAGACGTGATTATATTGAAAAAATGATTTTAGAAAAATATATTAAATTGGGTCGGTAGCTCAATGGTAGAGCAGCAGCCTTTTAAGCTGTTGGTTCCGGGTTCGAGTCCCGGCCGGCTCACCAACAGTGAAATCGAGTCAGAAGTTGGGGCAGCGCTGGCTGCGCCCGCCTCCGCAGACAGCTCTGCAAAGGCATAATTCAAATTCGCCGAGAGCCGCCGATTTATTAAAAAGAAGTTCGAGCCGACTTTTTTTGCCATGACTCTCAAATCATGGCAATTATTTTCAGCGCGCGCGACTTTTTGCGCACTTTTGTGCGCAATCAATGAATTCTTTTACTCCTTCGATCCAAACTGGGTTTTCACTTGTTAATTCTTTTGTTTTGCCGTTCAAAAATGATTTTCTTTCCATGAGTTCATTTTTCTTTTTGATATAACTATCGCTATCAATTACCGTGTCCAGATATGCCTCAAGTAGTTTGTCCAGTTTTTGTTCTGTTTGGGTAATGTCTGTAGTTAGCCTTAATGACTGATTTTTGTCCTCAATTTTTTGTGCTTCTATGTCCTGCATCAAAAAATTGTTCATCTGATCGACCCAAAATTGTGAGACGGACAGGCTTTGTATAATATTTCTGAATTGTGTTTCTAATTTTTCTTCCCGAGTGTATCCTTTTTGGATGCAAAATCCTTTTTTCTTGGTGCAGTGATAGTAAATATAATCAGCTTTGTGGTTTGTTCTCGGGAAGAAAAATGGTCGATGTTCTGCCGTTATAGAACAGTTACAGTAACGGCATTTCATGAGGCCGGTAAATGCAAAATCATATCGTTTTGATTTGTTTTGATGGAAATATCCTCGTTGTTTTCTTACAATTTGTACTTTGTCAAAAAGGGCTTTATCAATGATGGCTTCATGCGTTCCTTCATACATTTCGCCCTTAAAGACCATGAAGCCTGTGTAGAACGGCCTCATGAACACGCGTCGGAGATTGCTATCGTTTAATTGTCCACCACTATATTTGTTTTTCATTCCATGTTCAAAAAGAAATGCACCAATATCGTGTAAGGCATATTTACCAGTTGCATATAACTCAAATGCTTTTTTGAGTGGCCTAGCTTCCGGCTCATACACCACAATACTTTTTGTATTTCTGTCGTTTCTATATCCCATGGGTGCGCGGGCAGGCCACACACCTTGTTTAATTTTGTACTTTAGCCCTCTATGCACGTTTTGAGAGAGATTGTCTACATAATATTTGGCCTGCCCAAAAGCAATTGAGAGCATGAATCTGCCTTGCGGCGTATTTTCAAACCAATGTGTTGGGAACTTTAATGACTGAAGCTCTCCGGTATCGAGCAGGTATATTATTTTCCCTCCGTCAACTGAATTTCTCGCAAGTCTATCGGGATTCCATGAAACAATTCCTTGAGCTTCACCTTTTTCCAGACGCTTAACTAGACTGTTAAAAACAGGCCTACCCAGAATCTTAGCCGTTTGTGCTTCAGTCAGAAAATCAACAATTTCAAGATTTTCTTTCTCAGCAAACTCTTTCAGTTCAGAAAGTTGCTGGTCAATAGATAGCACTTGTTTGTCTTTTTCATCAGTTGATTTTCGGCAGTATCCTATGTATTTCATAGCTGGTGTTATGTTTTGTTGTTTTTAAAATTTTTGCACATGTTCTTCTTACTTTTTAAAAGACCGAATTTTGCTTGCATGTGCCGTACAAATTGCTGGCCGCGATTGGCGGCGCGGCCAGCCAACCAACTGATTTTATGCCAACCCTCCCGTTTTACCAAGAAATTCGAAATCATTTCAAAGCGGTGGCGTCGGCTGACCCCACCCAGCCGACGCATTTATCGTAACGCTTCGGCCTTTGGCCTCGCAAAAAGCCGGCTCGAAATGACAAAGTTTTCATAAACTTTGTCAAAAAGAACATGTGCAAAAATTTTTACGATTTTAACAACTTAAATGGCGCACCTGTTGTAACCAGTTAGGATAGTCCTCACTGACAAGTGCGCCATTAAAAAAGACTATCCGTCAAAACTGGTTACAATTTAAATATATCCTATTTGATTTAAAATTCAAGAGCCCTTGATTTTTACGGTTTTAGAGGCTAGTTCGTCTATTTTATCGTAAAATTTATCTGACTTTATCAGCGGGTCAATACCATAGTCTTTTCTAAATTGAGGCAACATTTGAAGGAATTCCGGTTTATCAAAGAAAATAGCAAGTTCTAAAAAGCTAGTATCATCTTTCGTTTGAATATCAATTTTCAGCTTTGATAAATCCTCAATTTTCATACGCTCTACGACTAGTTTACTAACAATTAGTGAATTCGCCTATATATGAAAATCGGACGATATTCCAGCATGAGAGCTAATGGGAGCAGTTTTGAGATAAAGTTGATTTAGACTTTAGCGGGCCTACTAATCTCGAAGAATTACGTTAATCCCTAGGGTTATTTTATTTCAAATGAGCGGCTATGCCTTTTCCTTGAGGGCATTGAGATTGGTGAATATTCCAAAGCTTATTCATGCTGTTCACGACTTGAGTTGTCGCTTCGTCCGGTTGCAGGACGTTTAGACGCAATTGGTATCCCATATAAAGAATTCTAAATCGAGCGCAACTTGCCGGTGTTTTTTCCATTGCAGTAATCGCTTCCGTATCAATCTCTGATGTATCGTACTCTTTTGCTACAGGCATATATTTTGTATTGGATTCTTCCAATGAGCCATTATACTACCACTCTCTCTGAAAGTCAAGGCCGCGCATTGAGTCACCAAAAATGTAACGGAAACCGATTCGTTGTGTCATGAACAAAGGTAACGGAAAATAGACTCCATTCCTGTCCGGAATGGAGTCAGTATGCTTACCATGACCGAACGAATTGTCTTGACAAAAACCATCAAAGACCGCTATCGGAAAGCGGCAAAAAAAAGGAAATCAGCTATCCTGACTGAATTTTGTGACAGTACGGGATACAACCGGAGTTATGCCCGTCGTGTATTGGGATGTGCAAAAAAATCAGGAAGACCATCTCACTATGGTCCCCGAAAACGACCGTATGATTACGATGTGTTTCTTGTCCTTCGAAAACTCTGGGTCATTGCAGATGGCATTTGCGGACAACGGCTTGCTCCATACATTCCAGAACTCGTCAGAGTCCTTGAAGAGAAAAAAGAACTTCGAATACCCGGACGATTAAGAAAAAAGGTGATGCACATATCTGCATCAACCATCAATCGGATGTTGAAGGCAACCAGGAAACAGTACCACCTCAGAGGAAAATCCACGACAAAACCAGGAACCCTTCTTCGTAGTTCTGTTACTGTACGGACCTTTGATGATTGGGATGATGTGACCCCGGGATTCTTTGAAACAGATCTCGTAGCATTTTGTGGAGACAGTGTACGGGGAGAGTATATCAATGGGCTCAACCTCACTGATGTCGCTACCGGTTGGATCGTTTTGGATGCAGTCATGGGCAAAGGACAGTACCGGGTACACCAGGCAATTGATTGTGCACGAACACGATTATTTTTTCCTCTCCGGGGGCTCGATCCGGACAACGGAACCGAGTTTATCAACTGGCTCCTGAAACGATACTGTGATACCAATCACATTACGTTTACAAGAATCCGACCAAACAGAAAAAATGATAACTGTTATGTGGAACAGAAAAACTATACGGTCCTCCGAAGATTTCTGGGGTATGCACGATTTGATACAGAAGAACAATTGATGCTTATCAAGAAACTCATACCATTAGTGGAACTGTATGTAAACTTTTTCCAACCCGTGATGAAACTTACGGAAAAACACAGAGTTGGCGCGACAGTGAAAAAGCGGTATGATATCGCAAAGACACCATACCAGAGAGTATTGAACTCTGAAGTTTTAACTGAGGAAAACAAAACGAGAATACAGGATGTATACAGCACATTAAATCCGGTTGATTTGAAAAGAAAAATCAACTGGTTGACGGTGAAATTGAACAGAACGTTGCGTTACATTATTCGTGATTCAACGAATACCTAGTTCTGTTACATTTATTCGTGACACAATACGCTATGGGATACCTTC
>Ga0209518_1000353_pt1 | contig 59913 bp, 65 predicted proteins | sample RifGroB1_FD_183993 | JGI IMG/M metagenome (GOLD analysis project Ga0209518, IMG submission 183993) | Groundwater microbial communities from Rifle, Colorado, USA - Groundwater B1 (SPAdes) (version 2) | ecosystem: Environmental > Aquatic > Deep subsurface > Groundwater | place: Rifle, Colorado...
TGTTGCAATTTTAAGAAATAAGATGGGATTAAATAATACTGCGATGGGACTTGTTATCAGGTAAAACATCGGATGATAGAAATGAAAAAATGGCCATCCGCCATAAATATACGGCATCCATTCCGAAAACTGCATCAGCTTAAACTCTTCCTTTACAAACCAAGCCCTTGATGCATGATGCCTGTAATCATCAGTAAACGGAATCCCTTCTTTCATCCAGGGAAGAACGCTTAAAATAAATACAAGAACAAGAATTCCGTAAATAATCTGGCTCTTTTTTATTTTCATGCTCTGATTTCATATTTTTTTATTTTTTTGATTCCTGTCGTGAATAACAGATATTGATAAAGAGCTTTTAGAATATTCATTCCGTAGCTTATCACATTGACGTGGGATCTTTCATCTCCATAATAAGTCGGAATAGGAGTTTCAAGAATCTGAAATCCAGCAAGTTTCAGCTGTATTATTATTTCGGTATCGAAATGGAAGTCATCAGAGCATAAGTGAAAAGGAATTTTCCTGAGATTATTGCAGTTGTATGCTCTGTAACCGCTGTGGTATTCTGACAGATTCAAACCAAGCACTACATTCTCGACGATAGTAAGGAATTTGTTTCCGAGGAATTTATACAAAGGCATCCCTCCTTTCAACGGGTCTCCTTTCATTCTTGATCCGAAAACCATCCCTATCCTGTCCACATTTTTACCATAGAACGGCTTAAGCAGATCAGGAATTTTTTCAGGGGCATACTGTGCATCTCCGTGAAGCATAACAACCACATCATATCCTTTATCTATGCAGTACTGATAGGCCCATTTCTGGTTTCCGCCATAACCTTTATTTTTAGCATGATGATAAACCTTAAGATTATTCATGCCTGATTTTTCCTTGTATCCGATTCCGACAAGATATGTGTTGTCTTTTGATTCATCATCAGCAACGAATATTTCTTTTACATTGTGTTTTATTTTATTTGGGATCCTGTCGAGAACCCTTGGCAGCGTTTTTGCTGCATTGTATGTCGGAATAAATATTGCTATTTTTGGGCTATTATTCAGACTTACCATCTTACCTTCCAGATAATTATTCTTTCTCCGTTGATTGTTGTCTGATCGCTGAATTTTTCGAACTGGGAAGTTCCGACCCCGTTATAGAAAAATAACTTTGTGAAAATGCTCTGAGTCAGCTGCGTAGATGTGATTATTATCTTATAGGAATTTCCATTTTGGATAAGAAGCAGGCTTTGCCCTATTCCATCGTCAAATGATTTCTTAATTAATTGATTGTTCTCAGAATAAACTATCGAATCCGGCTTTTGCATCCCTTTGTCTGTTGAAATCTGCACATCTTTTGTTTCAAGATTTATTAAAACTCCTCCGCAGACGAGATTTTCGTTCTGTTCTGAGCATCCCTGCTCGTTTCCATAGCCAGGCCATGATGCAATCCAGTTATTTGCTTCGTTTTCGTTAGTGATGCTTTTAATCTTGAAATAAACATTTTTAGCCTCTTCTTCTGAGCTTTTAAATGCTTTCTGTATGTATTTTATTGCTTCTTCTTTTGGCAAGTTTCTTGCATTTATCCATGCATCTGCCCTGTTGAAATCCCAGCTTCCAAAGTGCGCCCAGACTGCAGCCTTACCAACCATGTCTTCGCTGGTTATGAAATAATTTTCTGGAGGACTGCAGTGTGTTTTTTCAAGAACAGCAGAAATCTTTTCATCAGGAATATTCTTGCTTTTTAGGTATGAATTTGCGCCAGATTTGTCCATTATGACGATGCTGTATAGCATATCGACAGTCTGATGGGAATTATTTACATATGAATTCAATATCTCGAATGCATCATTGGAGCCGCAGTCAAGCATTCTTAAAATGCCGATGGCTTCTTTTTCTTTATCTGTCAGCAATACTTTTCCAATCCAGTGAGCCATAGGAGAATTCTGGCTTGCTCCGTCGAAAGTTACTGCTCTGTCTGCAAAGTATTTGAAATGATGGCCAAAATCCCACCATGAGTTTATTATCGCATTTGGCTGGGATTCAAGCTTTATTTTATTCAAGGAATTATACCATGCATCATTTATTATCGGTATGTCGCTTTTAATTGAACCAGCTACTCCTTTCGCATACGATAAAAGAATTACGAGGAAAATAAGAACGGTTATTGTTTTAGTTATTTTTTTGTCTATTCCCATATCTGTCAGATATTCCGATAATTTCGAATACATTATTCCCGCGGCTGCGCCGATTCCAATCGCTAGAGGAGGAACAATCATCATGCTGAATCTTATCCCCTTTGTACTTGCATAAAGTATTCCTATGTACCAGAATATTGACATAAGTGCGTAAGGCATGTATTTTCTTTTTCCATCTGTTTTTATTAATAGTAATAGAGCAATTCCAATTAGGGATATGTAAAAGAAAAGATTTCCTCCTGCCATATTTATTATTGATTTTAACGAGGCTTGGTTGAGTTCTGCAACCGTTGTATAAACATTAGGCCACAATGAAGCATGGCTTGCTTCTTTTATGGTTGTAAATTTGAACGGAGCAGCAACAGAACCTGTAAACGTAGAGAAATTAGTTAATAATGTAACAAATAATGCCGATGCAAGAATTATCATTCCTGTTGCAGCAAGAATAGACTTAATTTCTGCATTTTCTTTTAATGCTTTCAAGGATTTTTCTTTATTTTCAAAAAAGAAAACATACAGAATATAAATTCCCAATGTCGCCAAAGCGAAATCAAACACATACCACCATCCTGTCCAGAATAAGCTGAATAATCCTATCGATAAACCGGCAAGTGCTGAGTGAATAAGGCGTTTTTTCAGATTATCAGCATTTAATGTCAGGAAAAAAAACCAAGCGAAATAAGCAGCGAAGAAAATAGCATAAACATCAGTATCCGGATGACCCCATGTTGTCCTTGTAAGGAATGCACCGTTTATTGCCATCATTATTCCCGCAAAAAAACCTCCGACATTTCCGGCAAATATTTTCGCTATGAAAAAAACAGGAATTATTGAGAGGGCAGCAAGTATGACTGGGAAATATGTTGCGCTTTGCATTAAAGTTATTTTTGAAGAAAATATTTTCATTATTTTGTATAAGTATGCAAGAATAATCGGGTGAGGCCTTGATGTCGCATCAGTTCCTTTTGGCGCAAGCATATGGTTATCCCATTGGATTCCATCTCTTACTTCATCTCCAACTTGTCCCTTTTCAATATAATTTCTAGCATATCTTAACCATTGATATGGATCTATATCGGGCATGTAGATATAGCCGTTTTCATCCTGGAAACTTGATTTTATCTGATTAGATGTTTCTTTGATTTGCTGCTGAACAAGCGCTTTGTTCTGTTTTTTGAATTCAGCATATTGCTGGTCAATTATGCTCTGGACGTTTTCGTTTGGCAAATTAGGGTATTGTTCTCTTACCTGATTTCCAATCTGGTTTTTGTAGTAAGAATCGACAGTTGATCTTGCCCAGTCATCTGTTATTGGCATAGTGGAAGGTATAAGCCTTATGTATGCCGCCAGCAAAACAGGAATCAAAACTAGCAGGAAAGTGCCGTATTTTTTGAAGAAATGGAGAGCTTTTTCCCTGGAAAAGGTTATTTTGCTTAAATCAAGCTCTAAGTCTTCTTTAGTCATCTAAACCCCCAATTTTAAAGGCAATGGCTGGTTTAAATAGCTTTTGAATGGGTTTTAGTACTTTATTCACTCTCAAGTAGCAACAAATTCAAAAGATTTATATACTAGTACTATCTTTATGCAGGTAAGACTGCATATTTGCGGTCATTCAGGGTGGTTAAAAAAATGACAGAATCAAGTCCATTTGATACAAATCCGACACAGCGTATTACTGAATTCTATGATGTAATCAATAGAAAAGCGATTAAGGGAGAGCTGCCAAGAAATCTGGCAGCAGCTTTGATTTATCATATGCCTGATATTAAAAAAGCATATGAAGATAAGTCACTTCCAGCCGATAGAACAATTTTTGATTCTGATCTGGCAGCACTGGAAGCTGTATTCGATAAATTTGCAGGCAAATCATTCGCATCATATAATATTGCCCATGCATTGATGAAAGATATTCCTAAGAAATTCCAACCTTATTGCGCATTACCTGCGGCTAATCCTGCCGGAGATCCAAAACCAGAACTGGCAAAACCTTCAAGTGAAGGACCAGGACTGACTGGCAATCAAGTTGAACAGATATTTGAAGTTAAACCAACTAAAACGGAATCACTTGAAACAATTTTAGGTACAGCGTCTGCTTTGATGGAAAAGCTTAACGAATTTGATAAGAAAGTAGAACAAGCTAATACTTCTTACTCGGGAGTGATCGATAAAGTAAAAGCTGATTATGCAAAGGAAGTTTCTGCACTCGCTGGAGAAAAAGAAAAGATTTCAAGCGAACTCAGAGATTATGCTTCAAGACACGTAAGCGCTTTAACAACTATTTTAAGTGAGCTTCAGAAATATGCAGGGCAGAAACCTGCTACTGATGTTGGACAAAAAGAAACTCAAAAAATAGGAACAGATACTTACAATAGAATCTCAGGAATCTCAGAAGATTTAGAAAAATCAAGAAAGAATTGGAAGAAGGGAGCAATAGGAGCTACACTTGCAGCATTACTTTCAATGGGAAGCTGTGTTGCGTTAAATAAATATGGAAAATCAGTAGCTGTACCAGTTGCACCAAGCGCACTTTTAATGTACAACGGAAATACAGTTCCAGCACCTTACAATACAACAAATCCAGTTCAAGTTACAATTGATGTCAGCGGTAATTCTGTTGTGACAAGATTAAACGATTTAGTTACAATACCTAAAGCTCCAGAAGGGTCAAAACTAAATAATGATGATAACAAACCAAAATTAAAGGCAGTTACATGTTATCAATGTGACGGAGAAAAAGTTGTGTCAGAGATACACAAGAATAAATCAGGAAAATGTCCAAAAGGATGGAAAGCAAAACTTACAGAAAAAGATTGTAAGCCAGATGTTTTACCAACATCACCAGTTGAAGAGGACGAAGATGTACCAAAGAAAGGTCCTAAGAGGGGAGCCACATTATAATTGGGGGACAAATAAAATGAAAAAATTAAACTTAAAATCAAAGATTGCAGGCGGATTGCTTTCTTTAATTCCAATTGGAATTAGAGCAGCAGAAGTAGCACCAGCTTTAACAGCTACAACTATGAGTCAGGCATCACCACAGAGTGCAACAACTTCAGAAGTACCTTTTACAAGTTATTTGAAAATATTAGGGCCAAAAGCACTTGATTTCAAACTTCCAAAGGGAAGCACATCAGCAACAGTTTTGGTTGGAGATTCAAGCTTAACAATAAAGAATAACGGAGACAGCGAAATGCCCTCTCCTGTAGAAGCAGTGTTGGCTTATGTTGCAAGAACAGATTCAAATCTTTCTCCAATAGATCCTAGTGCATACCAATGGCTAATCACACAGAAAAAGAAAGGAGTTCCAGCTAGTCAAGTAAGATACGAACTAGTTAAAGGAAATTTATACGAAGTTGGCACAGATAAGCAGCTTTCAGCATTTGATCCAGAAGCAACAATAACAGTAGAAACAGGAAATCCTGAACTAATCAAATTAAATTCTGGAAAAGAACTTAGATTGACTATGGACAGAGAACGTGCTAAAAGATCTAAGATTAAAGTAGATGTTAACGGAAAGCAGATAGGTTCATTAGAAGATATTTTCTTCACACCAACATTCTACCAGCCTAATGACAGCGGAAACATTCCACAGCCACCAGACACAAAGAAATATTCACAATTCCACATAGTATTCTCTGACGACGTCAGAGTAGGCGGAATAGAAGCATTGCTGGCAACATTAACACCAGATATGCCAAACGACAATAGAGGTCCATACTCTGCTGACGGAAAAAGCAGAACAGGAACTGTCAGAAAAGCAGACGTTATCTACATGGATTTAACATCTCTTCCTCAGCACGTCAGAGATGCAATAATGCATATGGCAACTTTGGAAACGGAGTCAGGTTCAAAATCAGTGGGAGAATCTATGCTTCCAGTTAAATTCATAAAAATAAACGCAGGTTACGGAAGCAGAACAGATTCTGTTACTACAAGCACAACTAATGCAAGAGGAGTTTCTGTTGCAGGAAAGACTGAAACTTATTCAGCATCAGGAGCAGTTGCAAATGTTGAAGGAAGAACAAGCTTTGAGAAATTGCTCGGACTTTATTTAGCAGCAGATGCAAACTTCCAGAAGCTAAGCGGAGATTATAGTTTAATAGGATTCAAAGGAAAAGGCGCTCTTGGAATTTTAAGAAAGAATTTAGGAGCAGGAGTAACTTACGCTTTGTCAAATGAAGACATCAAAGCTTTGAACATAGGCGACGGTTTCTCTTTAGACGAAACAAGAAGCCTAAGTGGTCCAGGTGTTGAAGGAATTTTAAGATCAGATTCAATAGAAGCAAGAGTTGCAGCATCATTCCTTAAAGGAAATGAAGAGCAAACTTTGAGCAACACAGCGCTTCCAGGATTTTCAAGAATGACTCCTAAGCAAGTTTCATTAAAAGAATATGAAGCAAGAGTTAGAAAAGCTTTCAACTCATACTTAGAAGCAGATGTTTCCGGAAGATATCTTCAGGGAGAAACATCAAACGGAGACGTAGGAGCAGAAGTTAGATTCAAACCAGGCCACTTCGAATTAGGAGTAGGCGGAAAACTTGGAACACAATTCAAGGGAAAGAAAGGAGTCGATGCTAGCTACCAGCAGCTTTACGGTACAGCAGGCTTCAGGTTTTAGAGGCGCTAAATGAAACTAATCTTTAAAGCACTTTTTGTAATTCTTGCAATTCTTACTAGTCAAGTAAGCGTTTTTGCAGATCAATTTGTTCAGGTTAATCAGAACGCTTCTGCAACAGTAAATCTTAATTGCGATGTAATTCAATCACCAACAGATTCAGGATACATATTTACTTGGTTCCAAAACGGAAATGAAGTAATTCTTGATACTAATCAGAATTCTATATTGTCTTCAATGTTAACAAAGGGAGAAATATGGACTTGTAAGGTTTACAAAGAAACAGGAATAGCAGGAACAGTATTTATCGGAGAAGATTCAACAACTATAAGAAATTCAGCTCCAGTAATAACACCATCAAATGCTCTGCCGATTGCTCTTAACGGAGCTCCAGGAACACCATTTTCATATGATGTAAACGCAACAGATGCAGATGCAGATTCATTAACATATTCATTATCAGCAATTACGCCAGCAGCACCAATTTTGATAAATTCAAACACGGGATTGCTTACTTGGTTTAATCCGGTTGCAGGAATATATGCATTTTCAGTTATTGTAAGTGACTCAGGTTATGGAGCAACATCAGTAACTCAAAATTATAATTTAGTAATTTCAGGAACGGCACCAACACCTTTAAGTGTAGTAGTTTCAGGAAACCCAATTTCAGGACCGGTTCCTTTGGCAGTCGCTTTCACAGCAACAGCATCAGGCGGAACTGCACCATACACATATAATTGGGATTTCACAAATGACGGAACTTATGATGCAAATAATGTTTCAAGTACTTCAGTCCAGAATAATAATGTTTATTCAGCAACAAGCTCGTACACTGCAAGAGTGCAGGTTACAGATTCAGCTAGCATGACTGCGCAGGCGACAGTGACAATCTCAGTCACAACAACTACAAATACTTCAATCACATTTTCAACTAGTTCATGTCCTGACGCAGAGGAAGATTCAGCTTATACCTGCGATATCGATGCAACAGGCTCTGGTACACTGCAGTATTCATTACTTAGTGAGCCTAGCGGAATGACAATAGATCAGAATTCAGGACTTATTTCATGGACTCCTTCAAGCGCAGGAGATAATACATTTACAGTAAGGGTCACAGATATAACTAATCTGCTTTCAAGAGACCAGTCATTTACTGTCGCAGTTGATGAAGCGGAAGTCACAAATGAATTTGTCTTCATCGATTCAATAGTATTTGAGAAGGAGACATATTCTCCCGGAGAGACAGCAGTTGCTTATGTTACTGTCAGAAATGAAGATGATAATGATGTAGATGATCTAAAGATTGAATTGCTTATGGTAGATTCAGGAGTCACAGCTGTTTCATCCGAGTTTGATTTGATGGGCAACGGAAAGAAAACAATCAAAGTAAGCTTTGATTTGCCTAATGAATTGTTTGCATCTTCAGAATGGATTAAATTTACACTTATCGGAGAAAATATCAGAATTGCAAGATACAGGGCTTTGGAATTTTCAGGAGCTTCAAATGTATTTTCAGCAAAATCAGGCCCGTCAGAATTGATATTCAAGCCAACTTCATTGCCGGGCTATTCAGCAGGAAACGGAGTCAATGATTTAAATTGGAGCGGAATATGGTTTATGATTATTTTGATTTTATTGCTTTTAGGGTTAGCAGCTTACATTGTAAAAGGAATGGCTGACGAAAGAAAGAAAAAAGTTAAATTTACTAGTTTAGATGAACAATTATTATACTAGGATAAAATAATAAAATGACAAACGGAAACGAGCCTCAAGTTTATTATCTTCCATTTAGTCCGGAGCAGATTAAGGCATATCAAATTCTTAGGGAAGAAGGCAAATTAATCAGAAACTTAACAACTATTGATGATGCCTGCATTGAACTGCCGGGAAAAGAAGAATCTTTAACTTTAAAATTAACACTTCAGATTGACTCAAGTCAAAAAAAGGAAGTTTCATATTCTTCCAAAAGCGATATTGAGGGAATAATGAACGACCTTGAAGTTAAACAGGCAGAAGATTTAGTAGAAATGGAAGTTTTCACATATTGGCATGATGTTAAAACTCAGCCAGAACCGGTTCTTAAACTAGTCGGAATATCAGCTGTTCCGCATAAGAAGAAATAATGTGTTCTCAAACGTTACTACTCACTAATGCTCAATAACCGAAAGGTTTATATATGGGCTATATTTAGTTTGCTCAGATTAATTGGGGTGTGGTGACTAATATTCGAGTTTGGAGGAATAAATTAAAATGAAAATACAAGCATTCGGAATCGTAGCATTGCTATTGCTTGCAGTTATTGCAGCAGTACCGGCAAATGCAGCACTTAGTCCTTTGGGGATTACAGTGAATGATGTCAAAGTTGATGGAAATTCTATCACAGCAAATCAGACTGTCAAGACTAACTTTGAAAGAGATTCCGAGCTAGAGCTTAAAATCTCACTCCAGACAGATTCAAGCTCAACTGTGGAAGACGTCGTTGTTCAGGCTTTCATAACGGGAGCTAAAGACAGCATCTCAGACGAAACAAACGCATTTGATGTTCAGGCTAACACAATCTATACAAAAACATTGTCATTGACTGTTCCTGAAAGAACAACTGACAGAGAATACCAATTAAGAGTCATTGTATCCAGTCCAAATTCAGACACAATCTCATATGTATATCCTTTGATGGTCTCAGCAGTTGACAACAGCGTTGCAATAAAAGATGTAACTTTCTCGCCAAACGATAAGGTTATTGCTGGAAGAGCAATGACTGCTGTTGCAAGACTTAAGAATTACGGACAGAAAGATGAAACTGATGTTAAAGTTGTTTTCTCAATCCCTGAATTGGGAATACAGGAAACAGACTATGTCGATACAATCGATGAAGATGACACTGTTTCAACAGAGGAAGTCTTGCTAAGAATACCTGCAAGCACCAAATCAGGAGAATACACAGTAAAAGTTGATGTTTATTTCAATGATTATGATGACAAGACATCAGCAACATATGTCATTAACGTAGCTGGTGATGATCAGGCAGCATCTGCAACTGGTTTGTCAGGAAAGACAACTATCGCAGTTGGTTTGCAGACCCAATCTGTTGCTAAAGGAGAAAACGGAGTTATTTACCCGCTCTCTTTAACAAACGGAGCAAGCTCCGCTAAGACTTATACTTTGACTGTTTCAGGAGCAGACGGCTGGGCAGTGACTAAGGTCAGCCCATCAAATGTTTTAATCCTGAATGCAGGAGAGACAAAACAGGCTTATGTTTATGTAGCCGCAAATGAAAACGCAGCAACTGGAGAACATGTATTTTCAGTCGATATAAGGGTTGGAAATGATGTTGTTCAGCAGGTTCCATTGAAAGCGGATGTTTTAGAGTCTGCTAATAATTCAGCATGGGCCGGCGTTAAGAAAGCATTAAGCGTAGGAGTAATCCTGCTTGTTGTTTTGATCATTGCGCTTGGAGCAGTAGTTATTTACCAAAGAAAATTCAAGTCAGCAGACGAAACAAAAGAAGATGAGCAGATAGCTCAGACTTATTATTAATTTTATTTCTTTAATAAAATTTTTATAATAAACTAATTTTATCTTATTTGACTTAGTTAATTCTTCCTGCCTGTTATTACCAGTATGGTGCAAATATACTCACTGGTAAGTAGTTACAAACCGAAAGGTTTATATACTTGGGCAACTACCAAAACGTTAAGAATTAGGTGTTCCAGACAAACAGAATTAAACGGAGAAAATAAAAATGGCTAAAGCAAAATCAAAGTCACTAAATGATGTAATCGCTGTAATGGGACCTTCTTTTACTAGAGAGAATTTTGAGGGGAAGATTACAAGATACACCCCAGTTAGGACAAGAGGGAACACTCTTGCTTGGGGAGCCTCAGGTCTTATAGCTACGGCGGGCATAACGGCAGCCAGATATACTGTCTCGCACTATATGCCTGAAATGAAAGATGTCATGGATTCTATGTTTTATGTCGGAGCAGGTTTTGGTTCTGTTGTTACAGCAGGAGCTCTTGCCTTGGCAGCTTATGCTCCAAAAGTAAGACATAATCGAGCATTAGTTCACGGAGAAATGAGCAGCATTCATTACCATAATTAATCCTATAAATATGGTGTTTCTAAAATGACACTCCAAATTTTTGTTATTTTGTTTGAAAACATTGTTTCTTTTCTTAAAGAATTACTAAAATAAAAATTAAAAGAAAAAAATAAGGAATAAATCCTTATTTTCTCATTAACTTATGTGATTTGATGTAGCCCCATAGCTTCTTAGTCATTCCGCTTGGTGGAACTGAACTAGAACCGATAATCTTAGCCAGGTTTGCGTCGGGTTTAATCATCATTCCGCCGAAAGGTTTTCTTGCCATTTGTTTGTCACCCCTTTTTTGTTATATTTTTAATACAACTTACCTCTTAAAATGCGTTATAACCTTTATATACCTTCGCTTTTTTACGAGGTAAATTACCATATTTTACGAGGTAAATTTCACTTCTGTTCAGAGATGATACGGAATTCATTAAGATATTTCCGAGCTATTTCAGAGCTGTAAATTATAACAAGATTCTCGTCATTACTAAGATCTCCGTTGAGAGAAGGGTTAAAAGAGCCGGTAATTACTGTATTCTCGTCAATAATGAACACTTTGTTGTGCATCAGGCCTTTGTTTGTATCCCATTTGACATCAATCCCTGAATAATTCAGCTTGGAAAACTCAGAATACTGGCTGCTTTGTGATTTTTCCATGACTCCTTTAACAAACAATCCTTGATTTTTCTTTTTCACAAGCATATCCCCTATTTTATCGTGTGTAAAACTGTAAATCATAAAGTGAATGGAATATTTTGCTTTATCTAAGGCATAGATGACCTTGTTGGCGCACCAGTCTTCCGGGCAGAAGAATACTTCAATAACATCATTATTAAGGTAAAATAATGTATTTCTTGAAATTCTTTCCTTCTTATCAGAGAATATTCCTGAATAAAGCACCTCGAACTCTTTTTCATAGGCTTCCGCTATCTTCCAGGAATGAAAGATTACAACATTGTTGTTATTTAATCTAATCCCAGTCCCCAAGGTCGGATTAAAAGAGCCGGTAATTACCGTATTATTATCCAAAACGCAGAACTTGTTGTGCATCTGGGCATATTTTGAATCAATAACAGGATTTAAGCTGAATTCAGCGCCGGCATCATCCATCACCATCCTTGCTTTCTTGTCTTTCAGAATATTGACAAGCTCAGGAACATTAAGGTCGTACATTGCGCAGTCTATTTTATTTGAAATGCTGAAATATTGCGCTAAAATATTTGTGCAGTTCTCTCTGGGGCAGAAATAAACTTCCGTTGGCTGGTTGATTTCTTTCACAACATTGGAATTTACTGAACAGGAAATAACAAACAAGCAAAGTAAAATTAATATTCTTTTCATTTTATCGCTTTTCTGAACTCTTCTGCCGATTTTCTTAGTCCGAAAATAGAATGTGGGAATTTCTTCTTTATCTTAATTAATTCTTTATTTTGAGTTATTTTAAATTTAATTTTCAATATTTCCGCAGCTTTGGACAGCTCTTCATTTAAAATTGTCCTGAACAATTTAACTGTTTTTTCATTTTTCTTCAAAATCAGGTTTTTCATCAGTTATTTCAGAATAAAACAATTCTGCTTCATCATCTGCGGTTAAAGGAACAACAACCCTGTCATATCCTTCAAAATCTTTTGTTTTGTCATATTTTTCCTCAGTTACTGATATTTTCAGTGGGAAATCAGGCATAGCTTTCTTAAGGAAAATCTCTGCAAGCTTCCCAAAAACAAGCACTTTTTCTCCTTTTTTGAACGGATAATTTAGCTTAGTATCTTTCTTTATCCTTGCGGTTAAAATGTCAATAAAGCACTTTTCGCAAAGGTTTCCGTTAGGATAGGGTATATTTGCTGTGCTGCTGCATCTCAGGCATTTCATGGCTTTATGGACGCTATAACACTATTTTAGCTTAATTATATTCCATATGGTAATAATTAAGGACATTCTTTATACTTTCACTATTTGAAAATAGTAAAATGAACGAAATGTTTATATAGGACATATATTCTATAAAATATAGTTGGGGGTATTACTATTATTGTCCACGTCTCGGAAAACACGAGCCTAGACAATTCACATATGCTCATTGTCTATCACCTCTTTTTCCCCGGCAAATGCCTTCGGGCGTTTGCCAAGGGTTAGAGTTTTTAGTGATTATTTGTGTATTTTATTGATTGTTATTACTACGAAAATAATTCGGCATTCGCTAGCTTTTGCTCAATGAGCAGTATAGCTTCCAAGGCCAAATTTTAGTAAAATTATTAACAAACTAAAAACTTATCTTCTTCGTTTCAAAACAATTTTATTTCTTCTGTATCCTTTTCTTATCGAAAATAATACTACTCCAATCAAAAATCCCAGAACCAATGTCATCAAGGCTCTTTCATCAAGTTTAAAGAACGGCCTTTTGACCGGGAAGAAAACATCAAGATTGCTTAATTCAATCCCATATTCAGCATACAATAATGCATTATATCTGTCTGATTCATTCAGCGCATTTGCATATTCATAGTAACTATAGCCAAGTATTGGGAAATTCCCGTTCACAATCTGCTTTTCAATCTCTTTTTTCGCAGCAAAGATCTTATTCTGCAGAAGGACTTTGACATTTGAATCCGAAATATACAGGGTGCTTAACGCTGCATTTATCTCTGCCTCAGATTTTGATGCTTTGAACAGGCACAGAATGTAATCATTTGAATCAAGATATTTTTTAGCAAGCTCAAGCTCTTTTTTGGTCTCTTCCATAAGGAACGGCACGTAAAGGGCGACATAATTATAGAGCTCATTAACTTCTGAAATTTTCATCATGCAGCTTTCTTTCATTTTTGATTCGTCAATTGATTTCCCCGGAAATCCTACAAAATTGAGCCAGGAGGATGCGCCATAACTTCTTTCGAGAGCATAGCTTAATCCCTTTGTTGAATTTTCCATGAGATTTTTCCTTGCATCATCAACTCTTTCCCTTACTATCATGTTAGCTTCCAAATCTCCTAAATTACTTATCTCAGTCAAGTTTAATTCCATTTCAATTCCTTGAAGTTCTTTTTCAATGATATGTTTCTGCTTTTCTGTTTCATTTTCAGTCAAGTTCAGAATTCCAAACAGTATTTCCCTAAAGTAAACATTCGCTCCGAAACATCGTGAAGCGGAAGAATAATATTTCTCGTCAGAATAGAACTTTTCAGCCTTTTCCGACAGATTCAATCCCAGATTGAATGTTCCGTTATACTTTTTAGGGATATCAACTTTTTTCAGCTCATCTTTCAATGTCTCTGTTCTTTTGCACATATCCTCGTTCATCTTTTTCATTGTATCTTTATAGTTGCTATTTACGACAAGCTCAGGACGAACAACTTTTTCACCTGTAAATATCTCGAATGCTTCCTCTATATTCGAGACTTCTATTATATCTATATTGAATTCGCCTCTCAACTTTTTGAGTTCTGTCGAATTTAATTCCCCTTTCGGAATGAGAACTTTTTTCATGCTCTTGTTTGCCGCTGCTTTTATTTTCTCGTTCAGGCCTCCAACAACTCCTATTACTCCTCCTGAATTGATTGTTCCTGTTATTATAGAATCGGGATTTATTTTTTTATTCTCCAGGGAAGCCATAGTAAGCAAAGTCATCGCTGCTCCCGCGCTCGGCCCGGCAACAACGGGAGAATCAGTCTTCAATGAATATAGGAAATCTTTGTCTAAGCAGTATTTTCCGGACATCTTGCAGGCATTCAATTTTGCAATCCTTAATGATATCTGGGTATCTATCTGGGTCAATGGATATGTTTCTATGAAGACTTTTCCGGAGCCATCTACAACATTTAAATCCAGATCAACAATAGCTCCCTGTTTTGTCCCTTCATTGACTGCAAGAAGCTTGATTGTATTTTTCTGGGCAAGAACTCCCGGAACAAGAAGAAGAATGGCAAGAAAAAATAAAAGTTTCTTCATTTTGATATCTAGTGCCTATCTCTCATCTTTTTCCTTTCTCTCAAATACCTTCTTAGGCCGTGCTTGTCTGTCTTATGTTCGTAGATTTTCCAGAAGGCAAAGATAACAGCAAGGACTCCGAATGCAATCCATGCCGCTCTGCTTACTGTCACATCAGGAATCTTGAGTGATTTTTTTTCAACAATGGTCTTTACCGGAGCGCTTTCCTTTTCTGGCACAAAATCTGAACTGAGCAGCAAGGCTCTTCTGTAATTATACTCTTCTTTCTCTCCTTCATTTCCGGCTTTATCGACTGCACTTACGTAAAATACACTGTCATTTACTGTCACAGTCCATGAATTGGTATTGACGCTTGCAATTTTTCCGTTTATGTTTCCTATATTGTAACTTGCTATTCCGTTTGCATCTGTGGCAGCAGTCCAAATCAGTTTGTTTTCTTCTTTTGACAGGTTGATGCTGCTCACCTTTCCTGGTTTTGTTATGTCTAAAATGAATCTCATTGAAACTGAGCTGCCCATCTCATTTTCCATCTTATCAATACATTTAACAAGGATATTGTTTGTGCCTTCAGTAAAATTTAATTTTACAGTGTGATTTATTTCATAATTTTTGCTGACAGGAGTCATGCTGCTGCTCTTAAATCCAGCTATGCAGTATGCTGGCTCATTCGTCTCGAAGACAAATTCGTTTTTGTTGGTTATCGCATTATCCGGGCTTATTATTTCAGGTGCTTCATCGTCAACCTCTGTTTTTTCAGAGAATTCCACTGAGGCATTCGTTGTGTCATAAACCACTATCTTGAATGTATGCGTTTTGTTGTCATTTGGAGTCTGATACATGCTTGTGCTTTGTGTTCCAGTCAGAGGAAGATAATATAGTAATTCACTGTCCTTATATAACTCTAAAGTTCTCATATCGAAAGTAGAACTTACATCCCATTCAATCTGGATATGGTTAGGATAGACAAATTTAGTTGTGAAAGAATTGACGACAGGAGCGGCAAAAACAGCAGTTATCTGCAGCAATATTACGAGTACAAAAACGCTTAAAAGTCTTTGTTTCATATATTAAGCCCAGATTACCTTATATTTAAACCTTATCCTATAAACAACTTCATTATCTCAGGTGTTACGAACGCCTCAAGAACCGCAGCGAATACAATTATTCCTATTGAAACAGCCAAAAGCATCGTTCCATCCCTTACTATTTTTCCGAACTGTGAATTAGCTATGTTTTTCTTAACTAATGCCTTGGAGATCACCCCTCCTGCCAAAGCTGCCAGAAGAAATCCGAATATTTCAGGAACGAAATGAACCGAGAAAATTGCGGCATTCAATGCGGTTTTTTCTACAGCAAATGACGAGAATTTGAGTATAAATCCGGCAAAGACACTTGCGGTTCTCACAATCAGGAATAATGCACCGACATCATAGAATAAAGACAATACAAATGCTACTAATATCACTTCAATATTGTTTATCATCAAGCTCAAAGCCTGAGGAACTTTCTGTATTCCGTCAATATCAACTTTAATCTTATCCTGAAGAATGTCTGTCTGATACTTTATAGAATCCGAATAAATATTTCCTATTATCAGATAACCGAGAGAAATTCCAATAAATAAAAAGAAGAATATCTCTATTAGTGTTTTATTATGCCTGAAAACTCCGGAACTGCTGTCTTCTCTCGCATCAACCTCTTTTTCGATGAACCTCGATATTGTCGGAACAAAAAGTAAAGTGATAAGCATGATCATGGCCATCGAGATATTTTCAGAGAAAAATAAGCTTGCAGTTCCGTAGCTGATAAAAACATAAAGTATTCCGAGAATGAGGGAATATGTTTTTCTTTTAAAGCCCGAGTTTAAAAAATTTGACATCTTAATGGTGGCCGTATTTTCTGAAGTACCTGTCCCAATCGTCTTCTCTTTTCCAGCCTAATACGTATAACAGAAGACCAATCAATAATGCAGCGATTATGAGTCTTTTGTCAAGTTTTTTTGTGAAATTTTCAAGCGCAGATATCGCTGCACCGACTATGAATCTAGGCGGTTCTTCATTTTCGAGAACTTCCTTTACTCCTTTTGATTCAGCTTCAGGTTCGAGATTTACAGTTTCGATTATTCCTGATGTCGGTTCCTGTTCAATAAGTTCTTCTGTTTCTTCAATTACTGGCGGAGTGTAGATAAATCCATTTGATGAGCCTGAACTTCTTCCATGGCTTCCGCCTCCGGAACCTCCCCCATTTCCATTATTTCCTCCGCTGTTTCCGGGATTTGAACACTGGCTTGTATCTATTGTGCATGATGCTGAACATGAAACAGTTCCCTGGCTGAATCCGTAATCATCGCATATTGCTGCCGTTGAACTATCGCATTCCTCTCCGGAATCGACTATATTATTTCCGCAGTATGGACCGACATTAACCGAGACTGTTCTTGTGAAAGTATCCAATCCATTTATGAATGATGCAAATATAGTGTACATTCCGTTTGTTTGCGGGATTTCAATCTGAGTTTCAAAATTTCCGGTCAGATTATCGATATTCACTGATTCGTTGCTCATTATTTTTGTAATGTCAATTATTCCTGAAGGAATTGAAGAATCATCTTTCGCTATGTTTCCTGTCAGATTTACATATCTTGTATTGTTTGGTGTGCTTGCGTCAATCTGAGACTGAGATAAAGTCAATGTTATTGCGAATGTTTCTCTCACTCTGAATTGCAGCGATTCTGACGCTTGCTGTCCAAGATTATCATCTGCAGTTATTATTACAGTATAAACTCCGGGTGTTGAGGCTATTGTTGTTGGGTATGTTATTTGTCCTGCAATAATTAAGACCTGAGTCAGGTTTCCGTTTGCATCAATCATTTCAGCTGTTATTGAACTTTGATTTACTCCTGAGCCTAAATCTTCTATTGAAACGTTTATTATTGCGTCATTTCCTCTGTCAGTTACTGAAGAGCTTGTTATAGTTATGTTCGGAGATGAGTTATCAACTGTGAATGTTCTTGATGCTGTTGTTTGAATTAGTGCTACTTCATCTGTGCATGCAGCAAACCATGTGTAAATTCCGTCATTAACTGCTAAATTATAGCTTAGGTTTCCAATTCCATTTACAGTATTTGGATTTCCATTTACATCAACAGAGCAGTTTAGGTCATTGTCATAATTATCATTTGCGCTAAATATTAAATCAACTGAATTTGCAGCAATAAAAACACCATCGTTGGGAGAAGTTAATGTAACGCTTGGCGCAGTCCTGTCAATTATTGAAGTCAGATTGTTCGTTGTTGAAATCTCTCCTCCGTTATTTGAAACATCATATCTGAAACAGATATCTCCTTCATTTTCAGCAGTTAGATCTTTGTTTAATGAACATAAACCATTAACACAGATTAATGTATTGGCAGTATATTGCATTGAAGATGTATTTGTTTGGTTGTTAAATATTAAATCGCAGTTTGAAAAATAAAGATTTGCGCTGTTTATTCCTGTTTCAGGATCATTCGCATCTACTTCAAACAATTCATTATTTCCTGGAATGAATGCACCGGGCAGTGTTGATGTTATTATCGGGGCGGTATTGTCATTCAGGATTGTGAACTGCAGTGTGTTTGACTGCGAATCCAAGTCTGTGTCCGTGGTTGTGACTGTCCAGTTATTTTGAGTGTCCTGCGCTACATTATCTGCTGATATTGTAAATCCGAAATTCTGGCTTCCCCAGTTGCTTATCGCGTTTGTCGTTGTGAAGAAATTAATTGAATTATTATTTGTTAAAGTCCATCCAAGCAATTGAGCAATGTTGTTTATCGCAAACCCATTTGTTTGTACATTTACGCTGTTAATGCTATGAGAACTGAACAAACCATTTTCAACAGTTAATGTTACATTAACAGGATTTGTTTCATATATTGGGTTGTAATCTGATGTAATTGTTGCTGAATGTGATGCGAAAACTAATGGTAGTAATAATAAGGATAGAACTGCCAGTATCACGCCTCTTTTTACCATGTTGGGTTAATTTATTTATAAAGAACGTGGGTATTTAAAGATTACTGTGAATTAAGCTCTATTTTAACACTTTTTATAATCACTTCTGGTATTGGTTGGTCATCTTCATTTGTTTGCAGCTTACTTATCTTCCTTTGTATCCGAATATTTTGTTATATTTATCGTGGTCAATAATTTCAAGTACGAAACAAACAATTTCAACTTGATCTCCCTTAATGGTGTAAAGCAATCTCCAATATCCTGTTAATTCAACACGCCAAAGATTTTGAACATTATATGATTTTGGGATTTTCTTTTTTTCAATATTATTCCCATAAAATGGATTTGCTTTTATAAGCTCTTTTTTCTGATTAATTGAACGCAGTAACTGCATTTCTTCCGTGTTTTCTTTTCCTTCAATATTTTGCTGTCCGACAATATTGTTTAATCGTTTATATTCTTCATCAGCTTCGTTCAAAAGAATGACCCGAACGGGTTTATTCATATCTCAGTGCCTCGCTTCATAAGCTCGTTTAATTCCTTTCGTTCGGTAAATATCCATAGAATTCCTTTCGTTCCAATTATGATTTTGCCGCCTAATTGCAAGTAATCAAGAACTTGCAATAATGTTTGGTGCATAACTTTTCTTGGAAGTCTTCGTTTAAGTTCTGCTACGCTGACGAGTTCTCCTGCATCTTTGAGAACTTCTTCTACCATCATAACTGTATTTAGTGTAGGTGAATGTCTCGCTTGTTCCATTATCTGTTGGCTCATATTTATTACCTCTTGATATATAGATATATCAGTTAAGTATATAAATCTTTCGATTTATTGAGATATTTAGGCTATTTATGTATGACTGTACGAAAATTAAAATATGTAGAACATGCCTATTCTATTTTAACACTCTTTATTATAACATCATTTACTGGCTGGTCATCTTCATTCGTCTCAACACTGCTTATCTTCTCAACTAAGTCGTAGTTATCAATGACTTTTCCGAACACAGCATGTTTTCCATCTAAGAAAGTATTTGCTGCAACATTAATGAAGAATTGCGAACCTCCTGTGTTTGGCCCTGAGTTCGCCATCGAGATTGTTCCTTTAATATTACTCAATCCTTTGCCGAATTCATCATCTATCCTGAATCCAGGCCCTCCTGTTCCCCACTTTGCTTTTTGAGAAAGATTTTTGCTTAATGGATCTCCTCCCTGAATCATGAACTTGGCAATCACTCTGTGGAATCTTGTCCCATCGTAGAATTCTCTTTGCACTAAATCTATGAAGTTCTTTGTAGTCATAGGAGCTTTGTCTTCATACATCTCAACTTTGAAAGTTCCTTGGTTTGTTTCAAATACAGCTGTTCTGTTCATAGTTTTTGCTGGCATGTTTAAATATAAAAGGATTGCTATGATGATTATTATTGGTATTATTATCTTTTTATTCATTTTTGATTATTATTTTGGTTTGTAATTAAACTTTAACTATTTGGCCTGAGGTTTCTTTTTTGTTCGTGTTTCTTTCTTTTCTTCTTTTTTAAACTTAGGCTGAACAACCGTTCCATCCAGTTTCATCATATACCTGCATTTGGGATAATTTGAGCATCCATAAAACTTTCCGTAAAAACTCTGCTTCAAAACAAATTGACCATGATCATTTGGACAAATCATCTGTGCAGCAGTTAATTTGGGCGCTTCAGATTCAAGCAGTTTCTTAGTAGGACAGTCTTTATTCACGCACATTTCCTGAGGCTGTCTTCTTGCTTTTATCACTTTGACCATCGGAAAATTGCAGACGGGGCATGCTTTGCGGGCAGGAACAACTTTTGTAAAAGGCGGTAAAGCAAATGTCATTTCGCATGCCGGATATTTATTGCAGGCAATAAACAACCCGTATTTTCCTTTCCTTATCTGAAGTTCTCCTTTGCCGCATTTCATGCAGTCCCCGACATAACTCAATTCATCTCTTGTTTCAAGGGTCGCTTTCAGTAATTCTGCACCGATATCTTTCTCATTCTTCTTGAATTTTTCTAAAATCTTCCCAATCGTATCTTTCGCTTCTCTTAAAACTTTTTCTTCAGTAAATTTGTTCTCTCTTATTCCTTCCATTTCTTCCTCAAAATGTCTTGTCAATTGCTCATCCAGCATTTCCGGCATATACTTTTTCAGAACTTTAACCGTTTCGACTCCCAAATCTGTTGCCTGAATGCTGTTCTCATTAACATAACCGCGCCTAAACAATGTTTCAACAATTTCTGCGCGAGTAGCTTTAGTCCCTAATCCTCTCTTCTCTAATTCCTTGATTATAGAAGCGGGGGTGTATCTTTTTGGAGGAGAAGTTTCCTTGTCAAGCATTTTTATCTCTTTTACAATTATTTCGTCACCGACTTTCAACTGTGGTAACTCCTCATCCTTAAGCATTACATATTTTCCGTAAAGTGCATGCCAACCCTTTTCAACTGTAATTGTTCCAGATGTAACGAATATCTCTTTGTTTACATCAATCTCTATTTTCTGGGTCTCTCTTGTTGCCGGCTCTCCGAATACAGCAAAAAATCTATGTACGATTAAATCATATACTTTTGCTTCTCTGTCTTCCAATCCTTTCGGAAGTATTCCTGTGGGATGTATCGCAGGATGAGCAGGATCTGTTTTCTCCCCTTGTTTCGGAATTAATCTTCCGGACAGAACTGTTTTTGCCAATGCAGAATAAGTCTGATTCTTTGATAATTCCTGTAATATATTCTTAAGATTCAATTCTTTAGGCAATTGCTGAGACGATGTTCTTGGATATGAAATATATCCTTCGGTGTATAATGTTTGAGCACATTCAAGAGTGTTCTTCGGGCTTATTCCCAATGTTTTGTAAGATTCCATCTGCAATGAAGTTAAATCGAAGGGAACTGGAGGCTCCTGCTTAAATCTTGTCTTTGTTATGTCTTTAACGACCGCTTTCTTTCCTTTGCAGTTATTATGTACTTTTTGCGCCTCATCTTTCTTCCAGAACTTGTCTGTTTTATGATTGGCAATTATATCTGAATTTTTAGCTTTTCCATGAAGTTCAATCTGCCAGTAAGGTTCCGGAACAAATTTCTTTATATCCTCTTCTTTATCGACTAATATCTTTAAAGCAGGGCCTTGCACCCTTCCAATTGAAATAATTTTAAACTGTCCTGCATTTTTTATCGCAAGGCTTAATGCTCTGGAATAATTGATGCCGTACATCCAGTCTAAGAAATGGCGTGTTTCTCCTGCATTTGCTAAACCCCATTCGAGATGCGGCGACTTGGTTTCGTATGACTTAACTAAGTCGGGTTTCGTTAATGTAGAAAATTTCATTCTGTTTGCATCTTTTTGTTTACAAATGAATTTAATAATGTTCATGCCTATAGTCTCTCCCTCTATGTCTAGATCAGTACAAACCGTAAATTCATTCGCATCTTTTGCAAGTTTTTTTAATGTTGTAACATACTTTTTTATATAAGCTGCTCCTTTGCTAACTTCGGAGGATTCTTTCCATTCGATATCAAAAACAGGATATGTCCACTTTCCTTTTATCTTTTCTGCAACTGAATAAAGATGACCCACTGCTGCACCAATTACGATGTCTTTATTTTTATGTGTAACGCGATAGTATGGTACGCCATTGAGAGACTCTTTTATGACTTTACCATCAGCTAGCGCTTCCGCTATTTTTTTTGCAGAATTTGGCTTTTCCGAGATTAACAATTCATATGACATGTTACAGTTGCAAAAGAGTTATGTTTAAAAACATTTGCATAAACAATCCCGACATCATTCGGCATTATTTATGTTCCACTGGACAACCGCGCGTGAGATATTTAAACAGAATCCTTTCTTAATTTAATATGGTGCGAATGAATTTGTTGAATGTCATCTCGAAATATTCGAGAAATGGAAACAAAATAACTAAGAAGATTATCGGAGACTCTATCTATGTTAGTTATCAAAATAAGTCAAATCACAGAATTGTATCATTTACGGTTCCAAAATTCATCACGTTGAATAAAGAATTTTTTGAAAGTTTAGGCTTGGCTATCGGAGATGGGTTGAATAATCCTTCTATATTTAATCCTCATTTCAACTTCGTAAACACCGATTTTATCTTAGTTAAAAAAGTTTATGAATGTTAAATTTAACGGAATAATGTCTTTTTTATGCCACACCCCGGCTGAATTCTTGTTTTAGTACTTATTAACCAAAAAAACGTTTTATAATCAATTCATCCCTAACCGCCATCAAATCATTCATATTTAGCGCAAAGTTTAAAAAACAGAGAGTATTAAGCACAAATAACACTTAAGGAGGTGTTAATTTGAAACAAATGAAATTGGCAACGTATGCATTCTGGATTGGTGCAATAATCTCAGTACTTGTCGGTATTGGACAGGCATCTCAGGCTGCTTTTGCAACAAACAAATGGATCCCTGTAATCTTAGTTCTTCTAGGATTAGCGGTTGGATTAGTAAGCATAACAGTAAAGGAGACGGTAGCATTCTTGGTAGCAACAGTTGCTCTTCTTGCTTTTGGAACAGGCGGGTTGTTAACACTTGACAGCTTAATTCCAAAGTTAGGAACATTGTTGGCATCATCAGTGCAGGCATTTACTTTCTTTGTCGGTGCAGCAGCTGTAATCGTGGCTTTGAAAGAAGCTTGGTTATTGGCATCAAGAAAGTAATTCTCTGATTTTTTATTTTTTTATTTATTGTATCTTAGAAGATGAAGCTGTCCCCTCAACTCCTATTCTGAATTTAGATTATATCGCTTGGTGAATTATGGCAAAAGTCTAAGTTCACCTGAACATTTCACAGCAACTCTTATATATGAGTTGTATGCTGAGCTAATTATGAAAATAGTCTCTTACACGGCAGATAAGGTCAATTGTTTTAATAATGTGGAAAAGAGCAGCAGAATATATGCAAGGCTGCTTAACGGAGAGTTTCTTGTAGTTCTGCCAATTCATCCGGATGCTTTTTCAATTCTAACAGACGGCTATTCTTTGGGGGAAGCGCTGCACGTCAAAAGCATAATTGACAGAGGATTAAAAGAAGGAAGACACTATGATACAAACATTATCTGTGCAAGAGAGATTGAATGCGAACAAAAAAGGATTGAGGGCATAATAAAGGGTGTAAGATTTAAAATGATATCTCCTTCAAAAGTCAGGTCTGAGCTGCTGACGATAATAGATTCGGGCAGAATATCAGTAGGCGGTGCCGGAAATACGTTGCCTTCTGTGTACGGTTCCAACAAAACAGATCCGTTGTTATTTCCAGCAAGAAAATCGTCTTGATTTTTTATCCTGTAGAATTTACTGAGCCGTCTTCATTTATTCTTGTCGCTTCGGCCGGTTTGCAGTATTCTTCCGGAATTGTATAAACTCTCATGTTCTGGCATGCGAATGAGCCATTGATATTCTCAATAGGGTATATCTCCATTTTCTTCACAACACCTATCTCTCCGGCAAGTTTTGCATAATCAATATTGTAGCTCCTTATTCCTCCTGAAAGTATCTCTTCATTTCTCCTGACTGTTTTTACATCTCCCAAGGCTCCCGTATAGACAAACCATATTCCAGGAATTGTTTTCTTTCCGCCGTTCATGATTTTGAGTATGAAATTTGTTTCTAAATTATCTGTCCATTTGCATCCGCCGTAAAGTATCGTTGAGTATCTGCATTTTTTATTGAATTCAGGAGTTTCCCCTACAACTTCAACAGGCTCTTCCTCTTCTTCTGTTATGTTTTCTTTTACAGCAGCTGTTTCATTTTTTTCTATAGGTTCTGTGACTGTCGCATTTGTTGTGAAAGGCTGTTTCTGCTTTCCGACTATGTCCTGGATTGACTGTTCTGTAGAAGCATCTTTTTGTCCGCATGCGGCTAACAATAACAGAGAAACTATGAATATGGCAAAAATCGTCCCTTTCATATGGTACTTTCAAGAGAGTTTATTTATATAGTTTTCCACTATGTTTATTAAGGATTAATACCTTTTTGAATCTATTCCGTTAGTAAGATATTTATAACAGAGAAAGTACTTTTTGGATTTTTCTGTCAAATTCTTTATTGTGCTTTTCAAAATCAGATTTGGCTTTATTCATATTCTCCCTATTCTTCTCTAGTCTTTCACTAAACTCTTCTTTTGTCATCTAAACATCCTCTTATGCTTATTTTGCAGTTTTGATTTATAAATCTTTCTATCGGTCTGTTTTTCTTGTAAAATTATTTTTTCATCTATGTCATCTATGTGATATATTCTTTTATCCAGAACATGGTATTCCTTGAAAATATTTTCAGTCAATTTTTCAAGTTCTCTATACCCCTCCATCATTCTTTCAACAGCATGTTCAGAATTTATTTTCTCGGTTCTTGCTTCTTCTATGTCTTTTTCTAATCTTTTAATTCGAGATTCCATTAATAACTTATGTAAGGTAAACGTCGTTAGTACAACAATAACAAAAAAAGATACAACCAAGTTTAATGTTGCAAAATCTCTTATTAAATAAATTGATAAGATTAATCCAGCTTGTTCAAAGGAGTATAAAACAATAAATATTATCTCAAACATTGTTCTATTCAAATAGCAGAATTCTTTAAGATTCCTCCAAAATTTTTCAAATTCGTAAAATAATATCCCGTGCCAGGAAGTCATTTTTATGATAACAAGTGCTATTTTATAAAATTAACTAAACTTTAAAGCAGATACATTTTTAAACTCCTTTTATTTATAAACAGCACAGGTGACACCCATCGAACTCCAGCGAATTAAATGGTTTAAAGATATTTCTAAGGATGACATTGGCAAAGTAGGCGGCAAAGGGTTAAATCTCGGGCTGATGTACAACGCAAAGCTTCCTGTTCCTCCTGGGTTCTGCATAACCGCCCAGACGTATAGAGAATTCATAGTTAAGACAGGGATTGTAAATGACATCCAAAGAATTTTGAAAGGGCTGAATGTCGAAGATACAAAAGACCTCCAGGAACGTGCAAATCAAATACAGAAATTAATTGTTAAGACTTCCGTAACGGATGAAATAAAACATGAAATTCTTGAAGCTTATTCTGCATTGAATACTGAAACATTATTTGCTAAAGGGAAAGATATTTTTGTTGCAGTAAGAAGCTCTGCGACGGCGGAGGATCTTCCTTCAGCTTCTTTCGCTGGGCAGCAGGCGACATTCCTGAATGTGAAAGGGCAGGACCAATTGATCAAAGCTGTAAGGATGTGCTGGGCTTCTTTATTCACTGCAAGGGCAGTTTATTACAGGGTAAAAAATAATTTTGACCATATGAAAGTTTTGATCTCTGTTGTCGTTCAAAAGATGGTAAATTCTGAAAAGGCAGGAATAATGTTTTCAATAAATCCCGCAACAAATATAAGAAATGAAATTGTCGTGGAAGCCGTTCATGGTTTGGGGGAAACGGCAGTTTCAGGCGAGATCAATCCGGATATTTACATAGTGAATAAAGATGAGATGAGAATAAAATCAAGATTATTGAAAATGCAGAAGTGGGGGCTGTTCAGGGGAGCAGATGGTTCTAATATAAAACAGTTAATTCCTGAAAATATTGACAAAAGGCAGGTCTTAGATGACAATGAGATAATGCAATTGGCAAAATATTCAAAACAATTGGAAGAACATTATGGAAAACCGCAGGATTCTGAGTGGGCAATCGAAGACCATGAAGTTTACATCGTCCAGACAAGACCGGTCACAACATTGCATGAAAGAAAAGTAAATGAAGAAGTTGAAGGGGATGCTGTTGTCAAAGGGCAGACTGCTTCTTCAGGAGTAGCTTCCGGCCCGGTAAAAATTGTTTTTTCAATGGATGACCTGAACAAAGTCAACAGCGGAGATATTTTGGTTACTCCCATGACAAATCCAGACATGGTTGTTGCGATGAAAAAAGCGGCAGCAATCATAACGGACGAAGGAGGAATTACAAGTCATGCAGCGATAATTTCAAGAGAAATGCAGATTCCGTGCATAGTCGGAACAGAGAATGCGACAAAAGTATTGAGCGACGGAGTTGTTGTCACAGTTGATGCTACGCACGGAAAAGTTATATTCGGAAGATCCATCATAGAAAAAGAAAAAAGAGAAATAAAACAAAAACTTCCGACTAAAACACAGCTCAAGCTTATCATGGATATTCCTGAGTTGGCTGAAGAAGCAGCAAAAACAGGAGCAGACGGAATAGGTTTATTTAGATTGGAAATGCTCATTGCCGAAAATGGAATACATCCTGCAGAATATATAAGGCAGAACAAAGACGATGAATACACAGACCTGCTTGTCATGAGATTAAAGAATGTAGGGGATGCTTTTAAAGGAAAGCCGATATGGATAAGAACTTCTGACATCAGAACAGATGAATACAGGGGATTAAATGGAGGAGATAAAGAACCTCATGAGACAGATCCAATGATTGGCTGGCACGGGATAAGGAGAGGATTGGATGAGCCAAGAATTCTGAAAGCAGAGCTGAATGCAATAAAAAAACTGCATGAAAAAGGATACAAAAATTTCGGAGTCATGATTCCTTTTGTGATAAGATCTGAAGAAGTCAGAAAAGCAAAAGAAATTTTCAGGAGTTTAGGGGTAGAGCCTGTAAAGGATATACCTTTTGGCGTCATGATTGAAACTCCTGCTTCTTGCTGGGTTATTGAGGAGATATGCAAAGAAGGAGTTTCGTTTGTTTCTTTCGGAACGAACGATTTGACACAACTGACTTTAGGCATCGACAGGAACAATGAAAAGATTGCCAATTTATTTGATGAGATGCATCCGGCAGTCTTGGGTGAGATAATGGGTGTTGTTAGAATGTGCAGGCAGTACAATATTGAAACATCAATCTGCGGCCAAGCCGGAGGAAGACCAGAAATGGCAAAGTTCTTAGTCGGAATAGGAATAGGCTCGCTTTCTGTCAACAGAGATGTTATTTACAAAATAAGTGAAGTAGTAAAACAGGCCGAGGAGAGCATGATACAATGATGCCTAATGAACATATGCTTTATGGCTTTTTTGCAGCTTTGATAATATTGTTTTTATTTCCAGGTATCGGAGCCTACGGATTTTTGATGATTTTTCTTGGATCTGTTCTTATAGATGCCGATCATTATTTTGCATATGTTTATCTGAAGAGAGATATTAGTTTTTCAAATGCTTTTGACTTTTTTATTAAGATGGGGGGTGAACAGAGGAGGTCCAAAAAAACAGCAAGAGAGCCTTTGATGATATTTCACACAGCAGAAGTATGGCTTTTGCTGCTGGTCCTTTCTTTTTACAGTGAATTTTTCCTTTATGTACTGGTCGGAATGCTTATTCATGTTTTGCTTGATGTATATTCGCTGAAAAAGAGCAATATACTTTATATCAGGCCTTTTTCCTTTATCAGGTATTATTTGAGAAAAAAGAGATAAGCTATTCCAATACGAAAACATTCCTTGTCAGGCTTTTATGCACATAAACAGGATATTTACCAACTATTTTAAGCTTGCTTTTTTCAATTAATCTTTCTGCGTTTAGAAAACTTGGAAATATGATAACAGCTTTTTTTCCAAGGATTTTTTTTAATTTTATCAAAAATCGTCCGTATAAGTCATTTCCGACAATCCTTGATGCTTTGCCATACGGAGGGTCTGTTACGATATAGTCATATTTTTTGTTTATTTTCAGTGCATCCTGCCGGAATACTCTGGAGTTTCTTATTTTGTAATACGCAAGATTATTTTTGCACATCTTAACCATATTCTCATCTACATCAGAACCAATAGGCTTTAATTTCATCAGTCCTGCTTCAATTAAGAAGCCTCCAACACCGCAGAATGGATCGTAGACTTCTTTTTCAGAACCAGCAAGATTGACGCAGGCCCTTGCAAATTTCGGCAGAACTGTAATGGGCATCTGTTCAGGTCTTGTATTCGGTCTTCTTGCGTAGAATTCTTCACTGTTTTTCCATTTCAAAATTCCAATATATGCTGTATTGTTTTTTTCAATTATAACTATTTTTGTCTTTGGAGCTTCTAAATCAACTTTTGGATGCCTTAATATATCATAAATCATACCTCCATATTTAGCATTCAATGAATGGGATGCTTCTGAATCTGTTTTGCGGTATTCCAGCGCAAAACTCCCCCTTACCTTTTTATTCCAGTCTATTTTTTTAATTTCCTGTCCGATTTTATTCTCGCTGCATTCTGAGATATATTCAAGAATCATTCTTGTATAAGCCAGTCTTTCGGAGTTTTTGATTGTATTTATCAGAAGAACATTGTCTTTTAACTTTCCTTTTCCAAAAATAGCTTCAGCTTCGGCTCTTGCCAGACGAATATTTTCTCTTGAAAGAAGAAATAACCTCATTTTTGTATGAAAGTTGGTGTTTTCTTTATAAATTTAACTAAACGTGACAATATTGAAAATAAATCAAAATCTTTTTAAACACCTGAATGAATTAATGACTCATGGGAAGGGGAAGACCGGTAAAGTCAGCAATCAGGCAGAATATAGTAGAGATTCTTAACGTAAAAGGAGATATGTATGGGTATGATATCTATAGAGTTTACAAGGAAATTTTCCCGAGCATAACTTTAAGATCGATATATTATCACCTGAAGAAAGGCATTTCCACTGAAGAATTCATAGTTAAAGAAGTCAGAAAAGAGAAAGGAAACTTCTCCTGGGGCGGAGAGACAGAGAAGACATATTACGCATTAGGTCCAAAGGCTATGCCCAAGGGAGATGCCAAGGTTAAGGATTTCTTTAAGAAATAATACTTTGCTTTTGATTCTAAATTGATACCATGGTTCGCTATGTCCTGCCCCTGCCGGATTTTTGTTTTTAATAATAATAAGCTAAAAAGTTAGCATCGGCTCATTAGGAATTTATTTAACAAACCAAGCAAACGGATTCCCAAAGTAAGTGCTTATCAATCCAAAAATAAGTATTGCCAGAAGTATAAATGAGATGAAGCCCCATATCTTCTTTGCTTTCTTTCCATCTTTCATGGTGCTTTTCAGCATAGTTCCCATCATTAAGCCGCCATCAACTATTCCCAAAGGCAGTAAATTAAACAGTCCGATGAAGAAGTTCAGCAGGAACAGCCATTTGATCAGGCCCTTCGTCCAGTAGTAAGGCTGCTTTATTGCTTCATATTTAGCAGCCATTCTTCTCTCATTTTTAATGTTATTGACTCCAATTAAGGGCTTTCCATTGGAATCTATGGTTTTGACGGAGTAATCTTTTCCATCAGCTTTCAACGTAACAATATCCCCCGAATTAACGCGATAATACATCGATTCAACAAACAAACTTGCATCTTTTACCTCTTTTCCGTTAAATGAGGTGACAATCATTCCTGATTTCAATCCTGCCTGAGACGCAGGCATTGATTCGTTATTGATATCAAACGAGAATCCTATTGGTTCTGTTATCTTTCCCTCAAACGGCGCAAGTTTATTTGAATCCAGAACAAACGGGAAAGCAAGCAGCAGTATTAAAGCTATAAAAATATTCATCATAGGTCCGGCTGCAAATATGGAGTATTGAACAACATCAGAATGCCTACTCAGCTTCTTTTCATCAGGCTCTACGAATGCCGCAGGGATCAGCGGAACAAATACGCATAAAAATGCGAATCCTGATGATTTAATCTCAAGTCCGTGCGCTTTAGCGACAATCGCATGAGAAAACTCATGCACTAACGCTAAAAAGAATATCGCGACAATCCAGTGCAGAAATGAGAGATAGCCTACTCCGGGAATGTTTGTGAACGGAAGAACAAGCGAAACACCAGGAACTGAAACGGGCGTGACAACCAGCATGTACAGGAACAAAAATATGCTTACTGTGACATAAATCATCCCTAAGAATCCCAGACCGATGCAGCAATAGCCGAAAAACTTTATAGGCTCCCTGTATTTTTCTGCCGTCTTATTGATGAAATCAATCCCGAACTTTGATTTGTACATTACCATATACAGAACAGGATGAATTATCTTCTGCAGGACAATCTGCTTTCTTTTAACAATTAAAAAAATTGTGAGAAATAGGACAAATAAGATTGCTAAAATAACCTGGATATCCATGAGCATTATTTCTTTCTAGCCGGCCTTAAGATTCTGGATTTGCATTTTCTGCATTTGACTAATCCTGCAATTACCATCATGTTTGAGGCTCTGATTACTGATTTGCATTTTCTGCATACAAACTTGTTTTTCATCAGTCTTGCGTTAGCTTCTGGGAACTTTGCCATTATTCTTTAACCTGCTTCATGACTTTATCGTCTAATATTTCCCAATAAATGATTGTGCTTCCTTCTTTCACTTTTCCCCTCAATTCTTCAGGAATCTCCATATCGAATGTTTCGAATGATGTTGAATCCATTATGTTCGCTTTATTGCCTGTTATTGTCAAAACCTGGGCTTCTTTTTTTCCGATTATAGGAACTTCAACATCAACATGAGGCATAACCATATCTCTTTTCTTTCCGTCTAATATGCCGACTGCAACTATCCTGTATTTTGCATGGCCGTGTTTTCCCGGCTTTGAAATATCAACAGAAGTAACTTTGCAAGCTGCGCCGTCAAATATAACAAGACTGCCTTCTTTAAGGCTTGAAACATCTGTTACTTTTCTTTCTCCTGCCACTTAAACACCTGTGAATTTAGGATTAGAGGCCATTTATAAAGCTTACGACACGTAACCTAGTATCGTTCTTACCAGAGCTTAGATAAATGCGGCGACCGGGATTCGAACCCGGGCAAGCAGCTGTATTCTGGGGTTTAAGCGTTATGGACTTATTCCCAATGGAAGGCTGCGAGGCTACCACTACCTCATCGCCGCATCATATGATTCAGAATATAGATATTTTATAAAGCTAACGCTTCAGTTCTAGTAGGAACATAACCATTCTTGCAGTAAAACTCATATTTCTTAACGTGTTTAACGTTTGATGGTCTTATCTCTTCAAAAAATCTTTTTATATCGAATTTTTTATAAATATAAATACTTTTTCCAGATAAACAAGAATTAAAATTAAGCAATACCAGAGCTTTCTTAGTTTCATTTAGAAATTCTTTGTCGGCACTTGTGAATTCCACTGCGGCATCATTTTTGTGATGTTTGTGAAAACTTCCATCCGTATCAAAAACTCCGCGAAGAAATGCAGTTAGGTATATCTCATCTTTCCATATGAACGAAGGGATGTGCAATTTGTTCATCTTGTTTCCAGTACAAATCTCACATTTTTGGTTCAAAAATTCATAAATCTCTTTAGAATAAAGATTATGTCTTGTAACATTTTTTTGAAAGGATAGTGTTGATTCTGTACAAAACAATTCCTTGAATAATTTTTGAATATGCGTTCCATATTCCCTATCTGAATTTTTATCGAGCGTTATTATTGTTTGATATGTTAATGACCCCAAATATCCATCCCCTGCTAAGATGCCAAGAAATTCTGCGAGTAATTCCGAATGTTTGGGAATTTTTACTTTCCTGGGTGTGTTAAATATCTCTATCGTTTCAACATTTTCCGGAATTTCGTCCGCCATTGAGCAAAGCTTAATGTAAAGTTCGAGTGGTAAATGACATTTTCCATCTTTATACAGATACAGCATTCTTCTTGTTTTTCCTAAAAATGGAACAAATTTTCTCCAAGATACATTGAGTTTTTCTTTTACTTTTATGAGGAGTCGTTCCTGTTTTTCCTGTGATAACTTTGCATATTTCATATTCTTTATGTAAATTTTAAGAATATAAATGTTGCCCAGGGTTGTCCAGTGGAGACGGGATTATCCCGAATTAACTTAAATAAGTTTTCTGAATTGTTCAACAAATCTGTCAAAATCACTCGCTCTTATCGTGGCTCCGACTGCCCTTGCGTGCCCGCCTCCCATTCCATTAATCCCTTTCAGTGCCTTGATTAATTTGCTTCTTACCTCATGCGTTCCTGACCTTACTGAGCATCGTATTTCTGCATCAACATCATTCTCTTTGTTGTTCCTCCTTGCTATAAGAATTATTTTATCAGGATAACGATAAAGAAGTTCGTTTGACAATTCTCCCGTAAAACTTGTTTCGCTTGCCTGATACTCAAAGAGCAGCAGCTTGTCCTTTCCTGCGTTTTTTACCGCTCTTTGAAGCAGGCTTTCATACTCATCATTTATTTTTTTATAATATGAGTATATTTCCTTTCCTTCCTTCGTTGTCTGCTCTAAAATTTCTTCCGGACTGTTTACTTTCATCAGTGCATACAGATATTTTCTGACTTCAAATGAAGGACCTTTTAAAATGAAATCTATTATTTTTGCCAGCAGGCCAATCTTTGTTTCAAACAAAGCTTTTGCCTGGTCTTTTATTTTATAATCTAATAAGTCAGGATATTTCTTTGCAAATTCTTTTGTTTCTTTTGTTATATGCCAGTCTGCAATTGTTCCTGCAGCACAAAGCCATAAGTTTTGTTTTACGACATTGTAGCACAGTGTTGAAGTAGGAGTGTCATCTTTTTTGTTTTTTATCGTCGGATTAAAAGTTTTAACTCCCTTTAGCTTGTTGTCAGTTAAATGATGTTCAACATGGATGACCGGGATTTTCAGTCCGTCAATGAAATCCTGCGTTATTTTACCGGCAGGGACATCAAGAATGAATAATTTGTCTGGATTCATCCGCTTGATATTTCCAAGCTCTATCTCATCAGTCATATGCTTTTGATGTCTGTATCCATGTCCTGCTTTCTTGTATTTGTAAAACAGCAGAAAACTTGTTACCCCGTCTGTATCATTATCATACAGGAAAACAGGATTACTGCAGTTGTCAAGCTCTTCTTTGATTTCTTTTAATTGAGTTTTTGAAAGCATATATTTGAAATCTTGAAATGCCTTTAAAAACATTTGCAAGTGATAGTTGATAATGGGTGTATAATAACTTCAAATAAGACATCATCACTTAGTGGTGTTGTTCTTTCCTTGCTTTATCAAAAGACGAGAATATTTTATCAGCATCACTTTCTGAAAATACATGAGAATTGCATTTGGAACATTTTTTCCCTTCGGCCTCAAACTTTACAGAACCAGGATTAGATAAGTGTACAGTTATCTCATGTAAACTCTTTTCAGATTCCAGATTAGTCCCGCACGAACACCTTGCCATATCTAGTGAATAGTTTTTGGAGTTTTTAAATCCTTCGCTGGGGCCGATTGATTGTAGTGATTAATGAACCAATTTGGATCAGCTGTATTCTTTTTGGAATCGAAGATACTAAAGATGTGTATGCTATCGTCCACGAATATTATCGGCATCGCAACAAAGTTTCCATGATTATTTGTGAACATGCAAACGTGTGTACATTCCTTTTCCTTTCTTGTATCTTCTATGATGACACTTTTATTTTCATCCTTGAGGAAATCTAGACATTCCATCCACACATCTTTTGCTTCCTCGCAATGCGGAAATAATTTTTCTTTTATTCCGCGTTCATACATTCTAACAATTGTATGCTCATCAAAATTTATATTCTTGTTTCTCTGCTCTTTTTTTAACATAAACATTTTTCTACCGTGCTGATTTATTAATACTTCTGTTTTCATTTATAAATGACTTTATCAAATATATATGTAAACCACAGGACAACCGCACCAAATCTATATAAAGTTATAAATCACTAAATATACTATGCGACACGGCGGTAAAGCAGCATACTTGAAGAAATTGACAGATAAATTTCATTTCAAATCAATTGATGTAGGCACAGAATTAGACGGTTCTTCTCCGCCAGATATTTTTGTCGGGAAATTCGGATATCCTAAAGTTCTTGTCGGTCCGATGTTAACCCCTCAGCATGGAGATACGTCCAGAATGGCAACTCCAGAAGACTGGATTCCGAAAAGCAATCCGCAGGAAGTGATTGACCACAGGTTAAATTTAGTCCGCGGAAAATCCATGATTGGGATAAAACAATTAGACCATAAACTAGTCCAGCAAATGAGAGATATTGCCATGGCAAAGAACTCAGTCGAATCGGAGGCAGAATTTTCTAAAAAACCGAGAGGTTTCATGCTTCATGAAGAAACACAGCCATTTGGCCCAAGTGCAGAATTATCCAAGTTCAATGTCGGAAATGTAAAATGGGAGCAAAAGCTTGAAAAAGTCTATCATGACACAGACATGAAAGCACAGGACGCTGTTTTAGACTCTTACAAAAAAGGAGTGTTAATTTCTCAGATTCAAAAAGCATTTTCAATCGGAACGATGGGAATCAACAAGAATAGAAAGCTCGTTCCGACAAGATGGAGCATAACCGCAGTTGATGATATTATAGGAAAGGATTTAGTTCAGGATATTAAGCAAAATCAGCTAATAAATGAGTATCGAGTTTACGAATTCAAAGCATTCAACAATTATTTTGCGATTTTGATGACACCTACGCTATGGCAGTACGAGTGGACGGAAGCGTTCATCAATTTAACGGACAACAGAGTTGCGATATTTTCTGATTTTGAAAGTCATTCCGGCAAAAAAGAGTATTCTTCTGTTGGCGGTTGTTTTTATTCAGTAAGACTTGCTGTTGCTGAGAAACTAAAGGAAGAAAAAAGACAGTCCGGAGCTTTAGTGTTTAGAGAAGCTTATCCTGGTTATGTTCCATTAGGAGTTTGGCTTTGCAGAGAATTAACCCGCACTGCATTAAAGCAAAAACCGCAGTTATTTGATAGCTTAAACTCTGCTTTGAATTACATCTCAACGAAGATTCAGCTTCCAATTGAGACATTCAAAAAAGAAAGCACTTTGCTTTACACACCCAAGCAGACAATGCTGGCCAAGTATGTAACTTAAACGAAAGGTTTATATACTTGTTCGATTTATAGAACAATTGTACTATGAAAAAAACAATCGTTTTAAATAACGAACAATTGTTTGCAGAAAAGAATGTGACTAAATTTTTGAAAGTATTAAACTTTCTTGCCAGGCACCCAAACGATTCTTTTTCACTTTCTGAAGTCGCAGAGGAAACAGATCTTTCTAAAAGCACAGCCAGCCTAATTGTAATTCAATTGGAGAAAGAAGGATATATCCTTATTGGAAAAATTTCAAATCTTTGGAGAATTAAATTTAATACTGACAATCTCGCAGCAATAGGATACAAAATAGGGATTAATCTAAACATGATATATTCCTGCGGGATAATTGATTATATTCTGCAGAAATGGGGTGTTCCGAAATCAATAGTTCTTTTTGGAAGTGTTAGAAAGGGAGAGGATGGTCCCGATTCAGACATAGACATAGCCATAGAAATTCCAGAAAAAAAAGACTTAAGCATCATCTCATTGGAATCATTTAATGACAAAATAGCAGATAAATTAAAGAAGTTTGAACTGCAATTCAAGCGTCATTTTAAATTCTATTTTTTTAATAAAAATAAAATCGATAATAATCTTTTTATTAATATTGCGAATGGCATAGTATTATATGGACTTTTAGAGGTTAAAGCATGAATGATGCACAAATAAAGCAATTTGTTGAAGAAAAAAAATTAAGACCAAGAATATTGGACAAACTGCGTATTCTCTCGATATTGAACTCAGCAGAACAAACTGCAAAAGAAATACAGAACTTCCGCCTAAGTGAAAAAACGGCAACAATCATCTTCAGAGAGTTTTACGAAGCGATACGACAGATTGGGGATGCAAAATGGTGGTTTACTGGTTATGAGCCATTCGGCCACGAGATAAGTATAGATCTGCTTATGGAAGAAAATCCTGTCGAATTTAAGCACCTGGACAGGTTTAGACGAATTAGAAATGATGCAAATTATGGAGGGTATGCGGTAACTATAGAACAAACGAAAGAAATAGTTAATTTTTGGAATGTACACGGTAAAAAGCTTTTATTACGGTTAAAAAAGGAGGTCAAATAATCATGCCTGGTGTATTAGGACATGTCTTAGCAGGAATATTATCTGCACTTATTGTTTATTTGATTCATTTTAAATTTGAATATTCTTTATCTATATTTGTCGGTAATCTATTGCCTGATGCCATCAAATTCGGTGTAACTGCAATAAAGCAGGGAACATTGGCTATTTTCAGCATAAAGCAGGATGCGGCGTATCAAGCTTTGGCGCAACTGACTTACAGTCCAACAAACTGGTTTACTGCAGGTTTTTTTGTTTTTGGCCTAGCACTGCTGCTTTATCACTTTCATTACATAAAAGAAAAGACAATGGAAGAATATGATGAATTATACGTGTTCTTGCTTATTGGAGTTATATTGCACTTGGCAATGGATGCTTATTTCATAGAAAACAGTCCTTGGATTTAATTTATTAAGATTTTCTGAACCCTTCAATCAGTTTGGCATATACGCTTAATGTCAAATCATATTTTTTTGATGCACGGTATCTTTTATTGTATATTGGCAAAGAAAAAAGATAGTTTTTGAAATCATCATAGCTTTTCAAATGAAATATGTCTATGTCGGTTAAAATAATGTCTTGGAGCAAAAAATCAAATATATATCTTTTTCCGACCTTTATAGATTTTTGCAAGTATTCTGAAACATCTCCGCTTAAAAACATATGTCTTTTTAGTTTCTCAACAATGATGAGAGATTTTCTTTTCCAGAATAGACTGGAAATGTTGAATGAATTTGCTTTAACGAATGACGCAACTAATGAATATTTGCCAACTAAGTCTGCAAACACTTTTTGGAATATGAGTTTGCTGCGGTGCATATGGAACCCTTCCGTTATGAGTATTATTTCTGGAACTGAACTTGATTCTTTTAGCAATCTTTCAACAATTTCGTGCGAAAAAACCATATTGCCGAGAGTATCAATCGATTGTTCTTCAAGAATGATATTTTCTCTTCTTATGCCATGCATCATCAGGAATCTTGCAAGCTTTGAACTTGATGTTGATTCTGGATTTAAATCAAAACCAGACAAACCGCAGACAATTATCCTGTATTCTTTTTGATTAAAATTGCCATGTTCTAATTCTTTTAGAAGTTTCTTTGAACGTGGACGTTTTTCTTCATCTTCCCCGGACAAAACAATAAATATTCTTTTTAACATTTTATCTTTATTCAACCACTGCTTTAATCCTTCTTATCCCTGCCGCAATGCTTTCTTCTTTAATTATCCTGAAAACTCCAATTTCAGAAGTATTTCTCACATGAGGCCCCATGCATATTTCTTTGGAATAAAATCCTTTTTTGTCAACAACAGTATAGACAGAAACTTTCGGAGGATATCTTGCTCCAAATTCAGCCTGAGCTCCCTGTTTCTTTGCTTCATCAGGGCTCATCTCTTCCCTGAAAACATCCAATGACAGTTTAACAACTCTGTTTACCTCATCTTCAACTCTTTTTATTTCTTCATCTGTTAATTTTCTGTCAAAATTAAAGTCAAATCTCAGCCTTTCAGCAGTGATGTTGGAGCCTTTCTGTGCAATCTTGAGATCAATTATTTTTCTCAGCGCTTCATTCAGCAGATGCGTTGCAGTATGTAAACGGGTCGTTCTCACTCCGTGGTCAGCTAATCCGCCTTTAAATTTCTTTTCAGCGCCGACCCTTGACAATTCCTGGTGTTTTTCATACTCCTTTTTATATTCCTCAGTATCAACAATTAAATCGCTTTCATGGGCGATTTCCATGACCATCTCAATAGGAAACCCATAGCTTTGGAACAGGAGGAAAGCAGTTCTCCCCGGAATCTTTTTCTGTCCTTTCTGGTCCAATTCGGCAGTTATTTTCTGCATTTCTTTTATTCCGTTGTTCAGGGTTTCCCTGAATTTCTGCTCTTCCTTTCTTAATTCATTGATTATTTTGTCTTTTTTCTTTTCTAATAATGGATAGTCATTTTTGTACATGGAAATGATCAATTTTGCGATTTCCGGAGTGAATTCTTTTTCAATACCTAATAATTTTCCGTGTCTTACTGAACGCCTGATGAATCTCCTCAAGATATAACCCTGGTCAACATTTGATGGAACGAGCTCTCTTTCATCTCCTAAAATGAAAGTGGCTCCTCTCATGTGGTCTGTTATGATTCTAAAACTTTGAACATTTTCTTTTTTTATTTTCTTTCCAGAAATTTCAGAAACTTTATCCATTATCGGCTTGAACAGCTCTGTTTCATAAATATCAGAATAACCCTGAAGAACCATCGCTGTCCTTTCAACACCCATTCCTGTATCAACATTTTGTTTAGCCAACGGATGATATTTTCCGTCTTTTAATTTATTGTACTGCATGAAAACATCATTCCATATTTCAACCCAATTTTTATCTCTCGGATTGAAAATTTTCGGAGGAGCTTTGTCATTAGGTTTCCAGTAAAACATTTCCGTATCAGGACCGCATGGTCCGGTTTCTCCTGCGGGACCCCACCAATTATCGTTTTTCGGCAAAAATGCAATCCTTTCTTTTGGAACTCCCAGACTCATCCATATTTTTGAGGCTTCTTCATCCTTCGGACAGTCATTGTCCCCTTCAAAACAAGTTACTGCAATCCTGTTTTTATCCAGTCCAAGCCATTTTTTATCTGTCAGGAATTCATAACTCCATGAAATCGCTTCTTTCTTGAAATAATCTCCTAATGACCAGTTTCCAAGCATTTCAAAGAAAGTTGTATGTGTTTCATCCCCGACCTCATCAATATCCTGAGTCCTTATGCATTTTTGAACATCAACTAACCTTTTTCCCAGGGGATGAGGCTCTCCCATCAGAAATGGAACCAATGGGTGCATTCCAGCGGTTGTGAAAAGGACAGTAGGATCATTTTCGGGAGCTAATGAAGCAGATGGAACTATCTTGTGGTTCTTGCTTTCAAAGAATTTCAGGTATTTCTGCTTTAATTCTTTTGCATCCATAGTTATCTCAAGTATTTTTCTAAATCATTTATTAATCTAGGTATTTCCAATGAAGCTTTTTGAGTTTCCCCAATCTCAGGACTTTCTCCATAATAGTCGGCTCCATTTCTTATTTTCCTGTATCTGTCAAATTTTGCAGATATCAGATCTTCTCCGAGTATTTCTTTAATAAAACAGGTAATTGCTTCATGGGTGTATATCTTAAATCCTTTGTTTATGGCTATGGCCTCGCAAATCTCCCTTAAAGCTTCATATAATTCAACTATGATCATGCCCGCGCTATCGGAATCTATTGCAATCTTTCTTATCGTTCTGAGTTTTTTTGCTGATTCCTGGATGAGCGAATCTGCAAGAAGTTTATCTGGGAAAGTCTTTCTTACGATGCCCTTATTTAGAAGTTCGTCCCAGTTCATCTGAAAACCTCCAGTATTCCTGATATTTTGATGCCATTTATAATATTATTAATCAGGTTTGGAGAGCTTTTTTTTGCCTTCTCAAATTCATCATCATTCATAACAAATAGCTGAACCTTTCTATTTATTTTGTTTTCGTAATTCGATAAGTTAATTTCCTTCTTTGTCTCTGATAATATGAATATGTCCGCATCGCTTTTTTCTGTATCTTCAGCTCTGCTGTATGATCCGAAAATAATTATTGTCGGATGAGAATAGACCTTATTGAGAAAATCTATAAGTCCAGACCGCCTAAGCTTCAGCATGTTGTAAAAGCGCTTATACTCTATGAAGTAGCCATTCTCTGTGTCTGCTTTGTAGTTTATGAGCTTTGCCTTGCCTTTCTCTACCGCTAGAAAGCCGTCTTTTGCAAGTTTTGACAAATACTTGCTGGCACTCCTATGGGATATTTTTGTCAGTTTGGCAGTCTCCCTGACATGAAACTCTCTATTTGGATGCTCAAAAAACAGCGATAATATGGCGAATTCTTTATCCATATGGATATAAAAGTAACCACGTGTATATAAATGTTTCCGCTTTATTGATATTATTCACTTATAAGTAGTAACTAATCGAAAGATTTATATACTAGTAGTATCTACTTCATCTTAGGCAATCATCATGGAAATAACAAAAGTTCAAGACGGAAAGAAAAGCCTGGAAATAGGAACATCACAAGGTTCTTTTGATCAATCATATCCAACTTTACTTAAAGCAGGATTCAGATTCCATTCAGCAGAGCAGGAAGCTCGCGCAAGAAAATTATCAGAAAGAGACAGTTGTGTAAACCGAAGCGGAACTTATGTAAATATCACTCATATTTACCAGCCAAAAGATTCAGGAATAGTTCTTATTGTTTACGGAAAACACAATCCAATCTTAGCAAATCCAACTGAAGCAGCAAATGCTCACAGAAACGGAAAGGAATTCTATGTTAATGTTGATAAATTAACAGACTTGGCAGAAAGAAATCCAAAGAAAGCAATCAAATCTGGAGTTCTTGCATTGCCAAGACCAATGAAGAAAGGAATGTTCGATTCAAGCGAAGCAAATCCATTTGAAGTCTCAGTTGATAAATTAGCAGAAAATCCTTATTTCGCATTCACATTAAGAGATGAAGCAAAACCATATGGACAATTCCTTAAATCAACAGGAATCAAATCAGTTCCAGTTTACTTAGTAAATGAAGCTGACACTAAAAAAGAAAGCAATCCATTTGCTCGCCTTTTGTGGGTCAGGAATTTGGGCTACGGGTCTGTGTTCAGTGGCGACGGCAGGGTCTTGGACTCTTCCCTCGGCCGTGTTCGTGGGGTACGTTCGTCTGCGAGCGCAGTGAGCGCGAGCCAGCAAAATTCTAAAGAACCACGTGAATTTACTTATTCTCAAATAATGAGAATGGTAAAACCTTTCGTTGCTAAGAGAAATCACGGAAGATTAGAAGATAAAGTAAGAAAGCAATTCTAATAATTATTTATTATTTTTTGACAAACATTAATAAACTTTTAATTTTTCTCGTCTTGGTTTAAAGACCGAGGCCGGATTTTATTGGTAGTAATTACAAACTAAAAATAACTAATCCGCTTAATGGCTCATAATAAAAATAATCAGTATCCAATAGAACCTGAAGTTTCTTTTCTCCAGAGCATTCCTATCTTGTTCAGTTCATCAACAAACTTATGACTAACAATGTATTTTTTCTTGTACAAATCGTAATCAATCATTCCCATGGCTCTCATCGGAGTTAATATTCTGTCGTAAAATTGTCTTTTGTTATAACTTAATTTAACCCTGTCCTTTTTCTTTATCGGGCCAATGGAGATTTCTGTCTCGATCATCATACCGTCATGCAGTGTATTCGCAAAAACACTCATCTGTGTCTTATCCAAGGAGCCGCCGTGTCCTTTAATCTCATTAAAAAATAATTTTGCAACCTGGACCTGCTGCTCTGTGGCGAAGACTAACGAGAAAACATCATCTGGCATATGAAACACATCAAACAATATTACCATAAGCTTAATTTAGAAATTCAGTATATAAATGTTACCCTTTTGTATACTGGGGGTTGTATTACATGAATTCAAGCGTTTTAGACATTCATTTATTCAGCAGTATTCACTACTTACTTGACACGTTAAAAGTTAATATAATCATTCTGCCTTTGTTTGTTATGCCGAAAGAGATTTACACAAGAAAGCGCTCAAGTGAGCCTTCTACGAACAGAGAAAATATTTTCGCTTCAAATCAGCACGTCTTTATCGATACAGGAGAATTAGCTCCTCCCTTTCGTTTTATCGGGATGCACCATGCTTATCTTGGCGGGATAAATGCAATGGCATTGGTTGATCCTTCCGGATGGAGGCACATTAAACCGGAGCTTCTTTCTCTTGCAAGGGAAAATCTTTTTGAGAACAGCAGGATGTTTATGCACCATTATGGTAAAATAAAAACGATAGATTCCGTTGCAGATGAATGGCGACAATTTTTAAATAAAATTAATTATGCGATAGGAAATATTTCTCAGGAAATTAAATCCCGCCCAAGAGTAATGAATGAATTAATGAAACTAAGAGTTCCATCTGAATATATCTTGAATGGATTGAAAACTGCTGTTGTTCCGTTCAATTCCACAATAAAAGATATCTCAGAGATGCTTGGGCTGTTCAAGGCCATTCCATTGGATATTCATGAAAGAAGAAAATTAAGAATGGATGCTGCAAAAAGAAAAGAAGTTGGATATCCAACGCTAACTGACGAACATCTTTTTGCTACGGCAATTTACTCAGCTATTTTTGAAGAAAAAAACACTGCGTTAATATCAAGAGACAGCGACATGTATAAAATGATGCAGAAAACATTGGCATATCTGAGAAGAGATTCAACTTCATTTACGAGAAAGCTGTGCAAGGCCGGTCCAGAAATATTGTATCATAAGGACAGGGATTTATATGATGTTTACACATTTAAAAATTCCAACCCAGCTCCAGTTTCTCCAAGAGATTTTGAAAGAATGAACGGAAGATTGAATGATTTGGTTACAGATCTGACATTCAAATATGAAGAAACTAGGGCCGAAAAAAATTATTAATATCGTTCAAATAATCCTTGCTTATCTTCAGCTCCATATCTTCCGGAAAGCATCTTATGTAATTTGGCCAGCAGTATCTTTCATCCAGAAATATTATGACTCCTCTGTCCGTCTCTGAACGTATGCATCTTCCGGCGCCCTGCAGAACTTTATTGAACGCAGGAAATACGTATCCGTAATCCCATCCTTTCTGAAATTTCAAATCATAGTATTTTATCGATTCATGCGTCTCAAGATCAGGCTGCTGCAGAGGAAGTCCGACTATGATCACACACTTCAGCAAATCGCCGAGCAGATCAATCCCTTCTGAAAAGTTTCCCGAGCTGTTTCCCAGCAGAACAGCTCCTGTCTTTGAATATGACTTGAATTTGCTCAGCATTTCAACTTTATCTTTCTTGCTCATGTCAGGAATCTCAAGGAAGACGGTTTTATCAAGTTTCTCGCTTAAGTAGCGATAGACATTATCTCTTATAAAATAAGAAGGAAACAATACTAAGCTGTTGCCGGGCACAGCGTTTGTTATCTGAGAAACTTCATCTGCAATTTTTTTAAACTGGGCATCATTCCTTTCTGTGAATTTTGTCGTTGTTTTAGGAACGATAAGATTCAGCCTGTTTTCAACCGGAAAGGGGCTTTTGAATACTTTTTCTTCAGCATTTTCAAATCCCAAAAGATCTTTATACATCTCAGTCGGAGTTAATGTTCCTGACATGGCTATTGTGCAGTAAATATTTTTCAGTATGTCTTTTGTGATTAAAGAAGGGTCCAGGCATTTGTAATTCAGCGTCATCTTTTGGTCATTATATGAAAATATTCTTGTAAATCCATCATCTGTTCCCTTCCATTTGGCTAAAAAGTCGGCAACAGTTCCAGTGAAGCTTGACTTTTGCTTTTCTCTTATGAAATCAGCATTTCCTTCAAGTTCATTGATTAATCCGTCATAATTCTGGATTTCATTAACTAATGTCATGAATTCTTCTTTGCTGACTAATCGCTCGTTGTTTTTCCCATAATCAACCAATTCTGCCATAGAGCTCATCAAGGTTGTTAATTTGACAGCGGACTCGGTAAAATTGTATTTATTGCACTCCTGGACTGCTCTTCTCAGGATAAAAGATGTCAGTTTTTTTGTGGCAGAATCAATCACTCTTTTTGGAAGATTGTGTGCTTCATCAACTATGACTATGCATTCATTGAGGCTTTTTCCTATCCTTCTTAACAGTGATCTGCTCACATCCGGATTGAAGATATAAGAATAATCAGAAATTATTACCGAGCTTTCTTTTGCCAGAAGCGTCGCAATCTCGTAAGGGCAGAGATTTTCTTCTTTGCATAATTCATTGATGTCTTCTGTGTGTTTCGGCCCAAGCTGCCTTAGATTTCCAAGCATCAGATCAGTTTCAGTTGTGTTTTTGGAATTTTTTTTAGTATTTAAATAAAATTCACATCTGTCTTCCTCTCTTAGTTTTTTGCAGTATTCATGGAACTGACCAGTGCTTATCAGCGAGACTCCGTCCTGCAGGCACATGTTTTTTTTGCCGACTAAATCAGCTGTATGGAATGCTAGGTTATACTTTTCCCTTATTTGCTTCAGCGTTTCAACGGCAATTGTGTGCTGAGTGTGCCTTGAAGTTAGAAAAAACACAGTTAATTTGTTTTTCAGCGCAAATTCAAGGCAGGGCGCCAAAGAAGCAGCGGTCTTTCCCAGTCCGGTCGGCGCATGAATGATTAAATTTTTCTTATTTTCAAGCGCCAAGACAATATTTTTTATCAAAGAATCTTGTTCAGGCCTTATTTTTTGGTACGGGAAGAGCTTCATAAGAGTGAAATTCAGTGTTTCAATATAAAACTTTTGTCAGTTTGCAGTGATTACTCTCTCGGCGTCAAAATAGATAAGTATTTAAAACAATTAATAGTTTATATCATTAAACTTATATGTTCAAACATATAAATTACAGTTCAGGGGGTCATTGATGAAGAATAAAGAGACATTCGGCGTGTTTTTTCGCGAGAAGCCAGCTATGATGTTGCTTGGTCTGCACAACGCCAAAGGTCCTATTTATGCATCTTCTTTAGCCAAATCTGTTGACTGCACTTATTCTCACGTTGTTAAAATTTTACAGCACATGGAAACTTCCGGTCTGATAAATTTTGAAAAGACAGGAAGGCTGAAACTGCTTACATTAACTAAAGAAGGAAGAACAATTGCAGAGCATATAAATCAGGTGAAAAACCTTCTATAAGGCTTTTTCTAAGTCCACCGGACAACCGCGCGTGAGGCTTATAAACCAGCAATTCCTAATATTTCTATGTTTGATATGTCTGAAGTAAAAATGCTTCCAAAAAATAGGAAGCAGGGATTAACGCTTCCAAAAGAACCATCTGAAGATCTAGCTTATTTTTGCGGATTGTTAGCAGGGGACGGAAGTATCGGAATAAGATTGAAAAAGAACGATTATTATGTCAGATTGGACGGCAATCCTGCAGATGAAAAAGAACTTTATCATATCGTAGTCGTTCCTTTGGTTAAAAAATTGTTCAATTTAGATGTTCAACCTCGAACAGCCCAGCGGACATACGGGATTCGAATAGGATCAAAGGCATTAATCGTTTATCTGACTGACGTTTTGGGATTGCCAAAGAACAGAAAATATAATCAGCTAAAAATTCCTGGGTGGGTTAAAGAAAATAAACAGCTTGTCATAAGTTATATTCGTGGTCTTGCTGATACAGATTTTTGTTTAAGTTTAAAGAAAAGATACAAATCTGCCCCTTATTATCCCGTTGTCAGCGGTTCATCAGAAAGCAAGAAATTTATGGAGGAAATAGCAACAGAACTGGAACTGCTTGGACTAAAAGTATCAAGACACTATGATGTTTTTCAGGCAGATGAACGTGTTCCAAAAGGCCACACCATTACCCATAGAGTTCATATTTACGGGCATTCACAACTCATCAAGTGGATGCAAATTATCGGGTTTTCCAGCCCTAAACACTTGAATAAATTCAATTTGTGGCGAGAACGCAATGTCAATTCCAAAAGACACAAAACCATTTCGGCAATTGCGGAATCAAATAAAAAAGACCTGGCTACTCGTGCCAGGCCAGAGCACATAGCGAGAGGTGGATTTGAATACGGCAATAAGGCAACTAAGCCTCTATTTCCACCGATCTCGAGGTTATGAGCCTCGCGAGTACTCCTAGCTTCTCTATCTCGCTCTAGGAATTTGACTTCTTACGATATTTTATAAACCTTTGCTAGTAACGGGTTCTGTAGAAAATAAGAAAATAACGCAGCGCCGGCTCAGCTTGCAATATTGCAGCATTCACAATTCGCTGAAGCCCCGCAGGGGTCATCCCCCTCAGCTCAGTTTAAGATGCAACTTACTAAGCTTTGCAGAATGGCGGCAGCGTTATTTTCTACTAAGCCCTAGTAACGTTTAAATATGTGTGAGGGGGAGTTTTAATTCATTGCCGTGGTGGCACAGCCTGGTACTGCGTAGGATTGCTAATCCTATTTCCCGCAAGGGATTCCCCAGTTCAAATCTGGGCCACGGCGCTTTAATTTCTAATTGTGTTGTTGCTGTCGGGCAGCGCATTGGAGTTTTTCGTTCATGCGCTTGAGCGAAGCGAAACGCATAAGGTGCCAGCTGACTTTGCAGCTGGTGGGAATCATGGGCCATGGCGCATATTTTCTGAATGTTTAAATAATAGCTTTATTTGTCTAGTTTGTGAAATCAGCGTATGATAGGTTATTTGAACGATCTGAAGAGATTAAGAAAAGCGTAGTTAATCTTTGCAAAGACGAATCTGCAGGCTTGATTGAGGTTGGTTCCGGTGCATACGGCAGGTTTGATCAAGGTGTTGTTACAAGCGAATCAGACCTTGATTTAGCTGCAGTTTTTAATTTCTCTGCGGTAAATCTTAAAGAATGGTGCAGAGCACTTCACATTCCTTTTGATGAAGTCGCAGAAAGCTGCATAAAAGACAATGAAGCAAACATCGTTGTTACAAATTTCGGAAAAAATCCAGGTGTTTGCCTGCAAATGTTTGATGTTTCTGCTTTCAAAAGAACAACTGAGCTGTATAGGGGTGTTGAAAAAATCCTAAGAGACTCTGATTTTAATGGAAGCTCTGCACTTGAAACACTCACTTGTTTAAGAAGCAAAGACATTACAGTCAATCCAGCCCATCGTGAAGAATATCAGGGAAGAGTTGTCCAAAAAGTGAATCTTTTATACGAAGAAAAGAATCAAGATATTTATCTTGGCTCAATCTTATGGGCATTTCTTCTCGGGCCTCGCATATTATATGAGCACAGCAATAAAATGCACAATATGCTTGATGCTTTGCGCCAGAATTTTGTAAATCATGTTAAACGAATATATGGGAACAAACGGCTTTCACTTTCTGTTAACGCCGTTCTTCCAGAGCGTTTAAAATCAAAGATACCCTCTGTCGTTATCTCGGAGTTAGATGATCTTATAAGAAATCAATAAGTCCTGTTTCTCTTGTATTCAGTCCAGTTTCTTATATGCTTTTTCTTTTTATCCCTGCTTATCTTCTGCTCTCTTCTTTTAACCTGTTTTTCTGACTTGTTCTGGGATTTTCTTATCTCGTATTTTGTCGAGTCCAGGTCAAACTTCTTTTTTGCCATGTTTAATGCAGCCACGAATGCTTCATGAACTCCCTTTGGCAGATCCCAGTCATGGACATTATTCACATCAAGAACATTTCCTGCATAGATTACTTTTACATGAACGGAAAACTTGCTCCTTTTTCCGCCTTTATCATAAGGCTTAATATGAACTAAGACATCTATGTCGTTGTGCAGAGCTCTTTGAAGAACCGGAAAATATTCCTGGGCAATGCCTTTGACGATTGTCTGTTCCAGTGGCTCTAATTCTTTCAATCCTGTAAATTCCAAAAGACCCAAGGGACCCATTGCCATAAGCTGTTCTTAAGATTGGCTGTTTTTAAAGGTTTTGATGGTAAAGTTTTATATACGTGATATTTCTAATTTTAACTATGGCATTTATTTGCGGTCTGGATGAAGCAGGACGCGGTCCAATAATAGGTCCTTTGGTAATATGCGGCGTTCTTGCTAATGAGAAACAGGAAAAAGAATTAGTTGAAATGGGTGTAAAAGATTCTAAGATGCTTACTCCGATACAAAGAGAAAGAATGTTTGACAAAATAAAAACTATTGTTGAGAAATACGAGATAATAATCATTGAGCCAAAAGAAATAGATGCAGTTGTTGGAAAAGGAAAAGAGACTAATTTAAATTGGCTGGAAGCAGACAAGTCAGTTGAAATAATAAATAAATTAAAGCCAAACACGGCAATTTTAGACTGCCCGTCAGTTAACACTAAAAAATACAGTGATTATGTAAAAGCAAAAATTTACGGGAGAGTTGATATTATTGCAGAACATAAAGCGGACCAGACTTATCCTATCGTTTCAGCGGCTTCAATTTTGGCAAAGGTCACAAGAGATGATTTAATTCAGCAGTTGAAGAAAAAATATAATGTTGAGTTTGGCTCAGGTTATCCTTCTGACCCTTTGACACAGATATTCATCCAGAAAAACTGGAACAAATACGACTTTTTCAGAAGAAGCTGGAAGACTTACAAAGCTTTGGTAAGAGGGAAGTCTCAGACGAAGCTGTTCAAGGATGAATAGGTATTTCTTTATGCGCACTCAGGCAAATTATTTTCGTAATAATTATTGCAAATTAAAAAAGTCAGCGTCGGCTCAGCCTTTTAATTAAACATAGATACTACACTAACTCATTAAATACCTAAAACCTCTTCATACGCCTTCTAAACCCGTTTTAAGCCATTTTAGCGACCAAAACCTTTAAATATATTCCTTTGCTGAGTTTTATCAACAAACAGGGGTCTAAGCCATTCATGACAAAGATAAACAAACTCATAATGCACGGGTTCAAATCCTTTGCACGCCGTACAGAACTTTTGTTTAATGACGACTTCAACTGCGTTGTAGGCCCGAATGGTTCGGGGAAGTCGAATATTCTTGATGCATTATGTTTCGTTCTTGGAAAAACATCCGCAAAAGCGCTAAGGTCTGAAAAATCATCCCATCTTATTTACAACGGCGGAAAGACAAAAAAACCTTCTGAAAAAGCGGAAGTAAGCATTGTCTTTGACAACAAGGACAAAACATTCCCCTATGAAGTGGAAGAAATAATGGTCTCCAGGTTTGTAAGGCAGAGCGGGGTTTCTGTGTACAAAATAAACAGTCAGACGGTTACAAGACAGCAGGTTGTTGAATTATTATCTTTGGCAAAAATTGATGCAGACGGCCATAACATTATTCTGCAGGGAGATATAATCAAGTTCTGCGAGATGGGCGGAGAAGAAAGAAGGATGCTTATTGAGGAGATAGCAGGAATATCTGTCTATGAGGACAAGAAGAACAAAGCGATATCCGAATTGACAAAAGTCGAAGAAAAACTGAAAGAAGCGGAGATAATTCTGGCAGAAAGGGGAGATTATCTTAAAGACTTAAAAAAAGACAGGGATGAAGCGTTAAAATATTCTGATATGAATAATAAATTAAAGACATCAAAAGCTTCTCATCTGCACAAGCAGATATCAAGAAAATCATCTGAATTCGAGAAATATGACAATGAGCTGAAAAAAGGATATGAAATAATTGAAAAGCAAAGAAATCTGATTGCTGAGTTGAAAGACCAGATAAACAAAAAGAGGGAAGAGATTGACGGAATCAACAAAGAAATAGAGAACAAGGGAGACAAAGAGCAGGGTTCTCTGCACAAGGAAGTCGAGGAACTGAGAGTCAATATCGGCACCTCAAAAAATAAGATTGAATCATTAAAGAATGAAATAACAAAGGCAAAGCAGAGAAAGGAGCAGCTGCAGGAAAATATACGGGAAGTCAAGGATAAAATAGGCAGGATTGAAGATGAGCAGAAATCAACCCAGAAAGAGATTACTTCCAAAAATAAAGAACTTGATATGATTGTAAAAAAGATTGAGGATTTCAAGAAGAAGAACAAGCTTGACGGCGTTTCAGATATTGAAAAGAAGATGGATGAATTGGACAGGTTCGCTGAAGAAAAGCAGAAAGAAGTTTTAGAGTTAAGGCAGAAGCAGCAGAATTCCATAAGAGAAAAAGACAGATCAGAATTCCAAATCAAAGCTTTGGACGAAAAAATGGACAAACTGCTTGAGCTGGAAAAAGAGAATAAAGTTCAGATTGAGGAATTAAAGCAGAAGAAGGAAGAATTCAAGAAAGCAGCTTCAGAATTAAACCAGATCTTAAATAAAAATTCAAATGTTTCGGCTCAATTAGCGACAGCAAGAGGAAAACTGAATACCGCAAGGGATGAACTGTCAAAATTAGAGTCAAGACTGGCAGTTGTCAGGGAAGCAGATGATGTAACTAAGAAAGTTATTGAGCAGAAAGAAAAGATTAAAGGAATTCACGGAACAATCTCAGAATTGGGAAAGGTAAGCACAAAATACGCTTTAGCTTTGGAAATAGCTGCTGCAAACAGGATGCGCTCAATTGTAGTTGATTCTGATTCGACAGCGCAGAGATGTATAGAGTTTCTGAAAGACAAAAGGATAGGTATCGCAAATTTTGTTCCTTTGAATAAAATAAAGTCAAGACCGATTGATGATTCCATGAAGAAATTTGCAGATCAGGAAGGCGTCATAGGATTTGCAGTGAATTTGGTAACTTTTGATAAAAAATATGAAAATGCATTTAACTTTGTATTTGGTTCAACACTAATCGTTGAAAATCTGGATGTTGCCAAAAAAATAGGCATAGGGAAAATTAGAATGGTTACATTAGACGGAGATATTGCAGAAGCTTCCGGACTTATGCAGGGCGGATTCAGGGAAAGAAAAGGCAGGATAGGATTCAACCAGCTGGAATTGGATGAGGACCTTAAGAAGTTCCAGTCGCAGGTTTCCGACGGAGAGCAGTTAATCACAAGGCTGGAAAAAGAAAGAGAAGATACTGAAAAGCACATCTCCAGGTTAAGAGAATTCAAAGCTAATGTGGAAGGGGATATCATTAAGCTTGAAAAAATATTACATTTGGAATCCGACGATACAGATGCTTCTAAAAAAATAAAGAAAGAGCAGGAATCAATGCTGACAAAATTGGATAAGGAAATTGACAAAATTAACCAGGATATTTCAGATATTAATCTTAAAATATCCGATGCTAAGACTGAAAAGCAGGAGCTAAGGGATAAAATAACTCAGTTGAGAAATCCAATTCTTTTGGCAGAATTGAACACATTTGAAGAAAAAAGAAACCAATTGAAGGAAGAAATGATGAAATTGGATGTCATGTTTAAAGGATTTGAAACCCAGATACACACTATGCTTTCGCCTGAGACTGAAAAGACATTCTCGATTATAAAACAGCACGACAAAGAAGAGGAAGAGTTTACTTCAGACATATCAAGATTAAAATCAGAGATTGATAATAATTCTAAGTTATTGAAGGAGAAGGAAGCTTTGGAAGAACAATTCATGAAGCAGTTTAAGGGATTGTTTGTGAAAAGAACAAAAATTGACGAAGAAATTAACGTTTTATCTGATAAAGTTGAAGACTCTGGAGAAAAACAGAGAAAAGTCGAACTTGAAGTAAATACGAGTAAGTTAGAGTCTGTAAGGATTTCAACTGAATTGGAGGCGATTAAAAGCGAATATGCCCAGTTTGAAGGGATTGAACTGGATTTAGAAACGTCAGAATCTGAATTGAAGAATCAGATATCCAAATATGAGAATCAACTGGCTAGAATGGATTCTGTCAATCTTAAATCTCTTGAGATGTATGACATTATGCAGAAAGAATTTACGTCTTTGACGGAAAAGAAGATCCAGCTCGGAACTGAAAGAGAAGATGTTTTATTATTGATTAATGAAATAGAGACCAAGAAGATTGAATTGTTCATGAGAAGCTTTGAAGCGGTTAATGAGCAGTTTAAGACTTCATTCTCGCAGTTATTGCACAAAGGAGAGGCTTTCCTGAAATTAGAAAGTCCTTCTGATCCTTTCTCAGCAGGAGTCGAGATCAAGGTTAAATTGAGCGGTTCTAAATTCATGGATATTAGAAGCTTGAGTGGAGGAGAGAAGACGATGACTGCCTTGGCTTTCATATTCTCGATACAGGAATTCGAGCCTGCCTCATTCTATATTCTTGATGAGGTTGATGCTGCTTTGGACAAAGCAAATGCAGAAAGACTGTCTAATTTAGTCAATAAATACTCCGAAAAAGCACAGTATATCATGATTTCACACAATGACGGCGTCATTGGTTCTGCAAAGACGCTTTATGGTGTGTCTATGGATGAGCATGGTGTGAGTAATGTTGTTAGCTTGAAATTGTGATAATGTTTTTAAACAATAAGTGCTAATCTTAGTTTATGTCCAGAAAAGAGGAGTTTTTATCGTTCTTTGTGATTTCACTAGCTTTAGTGGCATCTTCTGTTATGATTTACATGCTTAAAACCCCTTCAATAACTGGAACTGCTGTTCTGGAAAATGACTCCGCATCGGCAGTAACGGTTGTTTCGCTGCTGATTCTTTCAGGTCTGATGGTTCTGATTGGAGCGATATTTGCAATTAATAATCTGCATAAAGAAACAGAGCAGCACAAAAGCTTAATGATTAGAAGAACTTTGCTGCCAGAACATCCAAACATGAATTTAGTAACTTACATAATGAACGCGAGAAGAAATGGATTTAGTGATAAATTAATAATTGAAAAATTAAAGGAAGAAGGCTGGAAGAAAGAGATAATAAATAAGTACCTGTAACTTACACGAACTCAGCAAACAACGCAGGCCAAATTCTCGTAGTAATAATTACAAGCTAAAACTTATTAATCAATAATTCCGACAGATGTCGGAATGTGCCCACTGGACAAGTCCGCCAAACACTTTTAAACAGTAATTTGCTTCTAAATTGGATGAAATACTACGTAGATACCTCAATTTGGTTAAACTTATTCAAAAAAGAAGGAGATGAAACAAAGGGAAAGCCATACTGGAAAATTGCTGATGAATTTTTGAAACTAATGACAAACTCGAAAAACAATGAAATAGTTTACTCTTTTGTTGTTCTAAGAGAACTAGAGATAAAATTATCTAGGCCGGAGTATGGGCAGAGAAAAAAAGAAATTGTAGATGAAAGAAGATTCATTTGCACAGACGTTTTGCAAGAGGATAAAAATTTTGCAAGAAAATTAGAATCTGAATATCATTTTGAAATGAGTTTTTACGATTTACTGCACCTTGCTGTTGCAAGGCGAATTGGAGCAACAATTATCACAAGAGACAATAAGTTAATCGAAGTTTGCGAAGAAAATAATGTTCCTGCCAATAAGCCGGAAAATATATTATCTTCCATTTAACCACTCAAGGGATGGATATGGGTGTTCTTTAGAAAGTTTCTTTCTAATTTCTCTTACTTCTTTAACAGAATCTCCTGTGTTTGGGATGGTTCCTATCATTCGATGAATACGTTCGCTAGTTGTCAATTTTCTCAGCGCATCTCTTATTACATCAGACCTGTTGTGATACATCTTTTTCTTGACTAACTCATCTATTTCAGACACCAACGTTTCCGGTAATCTTGCTTGTACAACTTCCATAATACATGTGTATTACAATTGCTATTTAAAGTTTTCTATTGGTATAATCCCGACAAAAGTTATATGAATTCAAATAATTAAATAAAATTAACTAGGGCAGAAGATGGGAAAAGCAAAATGCTTAGTACTGATGGACAAAAAACGCCCGAACTGAGTGAGTCCACACCACCAACCATTCAGAGCTAATTTTAATAAATCAAGAATAAAATAAAAAAGAACTACTTCAGCAATAACTGAACATTATTTCTGTCATATTTCCAGGTTTCTGGAAGTCTTTTTGATCTTTTGTAATACTTAACAATTCTTCCAATCTTAGATTCCGTTATAGTCAATCCGCGTCCGGCAGACATATCTTGCTTGTTTCTTTCTATATGTTTCTGTAACTCGATAACATGTTTTAACAAAGCAGTCAAATCTTCGGGCAATTTCATCATTGCGTTTTTCTCTCTTAAAATTTCTGCTATCTGCTTTTTTGTTGATGCTTTAACATCCGGAATTCCGTAAGAATCTCTCAAAGTCATCCCTATCTGAGAAGGTGTTTTCCCTTCCTTTGCTAATTTAACAATCAAAGCTTCCACTTCTGCAGGTTTGTATGACTGCCAGGTAGGTGCTTTTCTCACTGATGGCCTTGTTGAGCCGGCCTGTCCTTTTCTTCTCGAATAAACTCTTGCCATATTTTATCTCCTCGAGCGGAATAGAAGTTTCTTCTTCTCCAGCATACACAAGCAATGTGCGCGGCAAAGCCGTGCAAGGTTCACTAATCGCGAACCCTAAACCGGTGTATCTCTCGATAATATTATGAAAAAGAGGTTGTTTATAAAGGTTACTTAATCTGGCAGTTAAGTATTACAAAAATGACTGCTGATCAGTTTAAGCAATTTTTAGAAGAAAACAGAAGGCAGGTAGATGAAGCAGCAAAGAAGTTTGAGCAACATCGTGTTTTATTCAATAAAAAAATGAAACGAGTTCTTTCAATTCTGTAAATAATTATTGAAATATCTTCTCTAAATCTCTCTTTGTGACTTCTTTAAACATTCCTTCTTTTACATTAGGCAAAAATAGTCCGCCAATTGCAGTTCTTTTCAGCGTTAAACATTTCGCTCCAACTGCTTCAATCATTTTACGAATCTGTCTTTTTTTGCCTTCTTTTATTTTAATTTCATATTCAAACTGTCCTTTTTTCTCAATTTTAGCAGGCAGACATATGTAGGGTCTGTTATCAACTTCTATTTTAACTCCTTTTTTGAATTTTTCCAAACCATCCGGATAAATTATTTTGTCAACTGCTGCAATATATGTTTTCCATATATTCTGCTCTGGTTTCAAAATAGCGTGCATTATTGAACCGTCATTTGTTACAATAATTAATCCAGTCGTATCTACATCCAATCTTCCAATTGTGAATAACATGTTCTGTATTTTAGGCTCTAATCTAAACAAACTCAGCACGTTTGGAGTCTCTGTTTTCTGGCAGGAATATCCTTTTGGTTTATTCAGCAGAAAATAAACTTTTTTATCAACTAATTTCACAGGTTTCCCGTCAATTGTCACTTCATTCGGTCTTGCCTGATAATAGATGTCAAAGACAGAGTTTCCATTTACTTTGACTCTTCCGCTTCTGATTAATTTAGTTGCTTCTTCTCTTGTCTCAGCGATTCCTGCTCTTTTTATTATCTGGATTAATCTTGGCTTGTTCATTTTTAGTTTAAGTTAAGTTAGTACCACTCTCTTATTACAATTTTGCTATCGGTTTGACCCTTGCTTGTTTAGCAGACTGCCGGCGCCCCGTAAGGGACATCATTTCCCGGCAAAATTATTCTCATCATTTAATAGGCCTCACATAATGATGGCAAAATAGTTATTGGTGCAGGTGCTAACTTATTAATGTTAAACCTTACCTTTGCTCATTTTCTTTAATATAATATATGTTGCCTTAACATCATCTTCATTATAATTTAAAATCTTCTTCAATACTTTCTTATCCTTGTTCTTGTTCCACTCATCAAACCAAAGCATAGAATTTCCACCTGAAGCATCTGTGCTTCTCCACTTGAATTTGAAATACTTCGCAATTTCCTTTAAGCCGTAGGATGTCAAAGGCAGAACAGCGTTTTTCTTTACAATCTGGTATAAATCAACCATTTTTGAATTAATATCGTTTCTTATCGAATCATCAATCTTGTATTTGTCAAATAACTGCCTGAACATTGATTTTTCATAAGGTCCGTAATGATAAAGGATATAGTCTTTCAATCCTAATAAATATTCAATGAAATCATTAATTATTTTCTTTTCATTGTCTCCTGAAAGGAAATACCTGAATTTTTTCTTGTGCCAAATCCCGATCAGATAAAGTTTTCCGTCTTCTGTTGTTTCAATGTCAAAGCAGATATGATTCTTTGTTTTAGGAAGGTTAATTTTGCTGATTTTCGCTTTTCCTGAAATAATCACTCTGGCATAATTCTTCCATTTTTCAACTGTTTCCTCTGTCGCTTCAGTTAGCTTGGCAACTTTTGAAGTATTGGCTTTTATTAGGTTATTCAAAGTCAAAATTTCGTTTTCAATCAACTTGTAATGCATCGGCCTGGATAATCCATAAATCAGGGAAACATCTTTTTTCTTTTTAGCTAGAGGAATACAGACTTCTCTCCATGGGCAGTCCTTGCATACTCCGTCAATGTGCATCCCATATTCTAATCCCTTGCACATCAGATCAATTTTTGTCAATGCTGAATTAAATTTGTCTTCAATCTGTGTCAGGTCAACCGTCTCGGAATTTTCTTTAAGAATCAAGATACCTTTCCCCGCATCAAATCCCTGCGCTTTTTCCAAAAGCATATTATAGAATTTGACCTGCATTATCTGCTCTTCTTTGCTTTTTGCGCTTGATTTTATGTCTGCTGCGACATAATGATAATCCCCGAATCTTGACTTTCCTTTCTCTTTAATCAGCAAATCAGGAATCCCAAGATAATTCCTGTCTTTCAGAACACCTTGGTAAATATAATCGGCTCCAATCTGCATCAATTTGACAGTTTCTAGAAATCCTTTGCTGAAATCTCCCCATTTGTAAAATGGGCGGGAAACTTTCAGCTTAGAGATTACTTCTTTTTCATGTTCTCTGCCGGCTTCCATTAGCTTTTTAGAGAAATCAGAGAACGGAAGCATTAGAGATTTGTCTCTATTGTGCTTGTTGTATACTTTGTACGGGCACATAAAATACTCGAAAACATCACTTGCTTCAATCATATTGTTTTGAATTTACTCAGTCTTTAAAAACAATAGTTTTTTGCCAGTAGTTTAAAACTATAACCAGATGCTGCACCCCGGTCGGATTTTCGTATTAATTACTAATTAAAAAAGTTTAAAGTTGGCATTGACTTAATTCCTTCTTTATCAAGCTGAATATACCGCAATCTCGGCTAAACCAGGCGATAGGACGTTCTCCTGCTGCAGGTAATTATTTTTATATTGGCTCTCGTAATAATGGTGCCAAATCTAACAATGCTTTACAAATCGGCGGCGAAAATAAAGCCTCATCTGACCTGCAAACATTTATAAATTAAAGTGTGCTTGTTACCTATATGGCAAATCTGGTGATAGCACAGGTTCTTTTGACGTTCGTTTTAGGGCTTTGGCTTGCTGCAAAACTTCACGACAGTCCTTTAATTAAGTTTTTTGGAAGAAATGACTGGTTTGTCGGATCATTTTTAGCATTAGTTGGTTACATGAATTTCTTAAGCTACTCGTTAGATTATCTTAGAAATCTGAACATAGTCCTTATTGTTGTTGGAGTTTTATTGATTCTTGTTTCTATCGCAGATGTCGCTAAGAGATGATTAGTGTTTGAGTAATAATTCTTATGCGAGCGAGGGCTTTTGAACTTGTCGAGATTATCCCTTGCCCACTGGACAACCGCGCGTGAGACTTATAAATAAGCAAATTCTACTTATTTTCTATGTACAGCATAAAATCATCAAAAGGAACGTATAAAGGAAACATCGGCGAATTCATGTTTGCGCAAGCTTGCAAATATGTATTTATTACTAAATTTCATGGAAGACATAAATATTTTCCAGTAATCCAAAAATATCTTACTGAGCAGCAGAAAGAGTTTCTTTTTACTAATTGGTATTCTATCGATGCCATAGAAGTTAAGTTTAACGAAGGTGTCTTTTTATATGAAATTAAAACACAAAGTCATTTGAATTATCGTTTACCTAATTGGAAGCCAAAAGCAACTGAAAGAAGTATTAAGATTTATAAAGAAGCAAAGAAGCTTGGGTTCTCTGTAAAACTGGCAATTGTGGAGTTATACAACAATTGGGAATACGATATCGTTATTGATGATTTCTCGGAGAATCTTGTATGTATCGATAAAGCTAAAAAATATGATTCGGCATACTCTTTTTGATTATGCGAGCGAGGGCTTTATTTAATGGAATATATAGCCCCGCTCGGATTCGAACCGAGGTCTCAGCCTCCAGAGGGCTGAATGATTGGCCACTACACTACGGGGCTTTAACGAAGTTAAAGCCGCATAGGTTAGTTTTAAATATTGTGGTTCTTAAATAAGCTCTATGAGGAAGATAGACAAGCTTCTGTTCGGTACTTCAGGCATTCCTTTAAGTGTAGAAGGAAATACTATTGACGGAATAAAAGGAGTGAAAAAGCTTGGATTGGGAGCGACAGAAATGCTTTTTGTTCACAGCATAAATGTTTCAGAACAATTGGCAAAAGAAGTCAGAAAAACAGCAGAACAAAACGATGTTGTTCTGACATGTCATGGCTCTTACTACATAAATCTTAATTCTCAGGATAAAGCGAAGGCAAATGCCTCAATCAAAAGAATATTGGATTCTGTAAGAAGGACAGGTGAATGCGGAGGCTGGAGTGTTGTTTTTCATCCGGCATTTTACATGGGGCAGAGTCCTGAAAAAGTTTATGAAACAGTTAAAACACACATGACAAAAATCAGCAAAACATTAAGAAATGAAAATGTAAATGTGTGGATAAGACCGGAAACAACAGGAAAGGCAACTCAGTTCGGAACTTTAAAAGAACTTTGCAGATTAAGCCAGGAAGTTGAAAACGTTCTGCCATGCATTGATTTTGCCCATATGCACGCAAGAACAGGCAAGGAAAACACTTTGACAGAATTTAGAGCTCAACTGGCTTTAGTTGAAAAAACACTTGGCAAAGAAGCATTAAAAAATATGCATTGTCATGTTGCCGGCATAAATTACGGCGAAAAAGGAGAAAAGAATCATTTAAATTTAAAAGACTCAGATTTAAACTATCACGATTTAGTCAAAGTGTGGAAAGAATTTAAACTTCAAGGGGTTATAATCAGCGAGAGTCCGAATATTGAAGGTGATGCTTTATTGTTGCAGAAGGAGTTCAGAAGATGACGATTCTTCTATGTCCGAGATGCAGTTCAACAAAACTAAAAAAATATGTTTACATGGGTGCTGAATGTTTTAAATGTTTGAACTGCAGTTATGATTCCTGCTCTGATTTGGATTCATTTCCAACGCAAAGAAATTCTCAAAGAGAAAAAAGAAGATTTAGTCCGTATAAGGCCGGGAGAAAATGAAAGTTTGGGATGAATTATTAAAATTAAATATTGGAAATAAAGAAAAATTTCAAAGTTTATTTTCTTATTATGTTAATAAAATAAAAGAAGGAAAACTTGATTTGTCCCCGGGAGAATTCTTGACGATAAAGGTGATTATTTTCTATCCATCGAGGAGAACAGACTTGGATCTTATTTTGTCCATGTAGTTCCAAAAGAAGCATATTCTCTATTCAAAAAAATGCCGTCAAATCAGTTTCTTGGATTTTCTGTTGTTGCCGGAAAATACAAAAATAAGGATGTGCGAGTTAGCTGTTTTGGTGTTGAATGCGGAAAGTTAGGAAGATCATTATTCAGGTAGATTATTCTTATCCGGCAAGGGCTTTATTCTCAAAAATATAACTGGCCTCAGCCACTTA
>Ga0209518_1000354_pt1 | contig 59823 bp, 54 predicted proteins | sample RifGroB1_FD_183993 | JGI IMG/M metagenome (GOLD analysis project Ga0209518, IMG submission 183993) | Groundwater microbial communities from Rifle, Colorado, USA - Groundwater B1 (SPAdes) (version 2) | ecosystem: Environmental > Aquatic > Deep subsurface > Groundwater | place: Rifle, Colorado...
CCGAACATAATTACCGCGCTGGATTTTTCTTCAATTTTTGACAAAGAAAAAGTCAAGCGGCTTTCTCAAAATGACCCCTATCTTGGCGTACATTTTTTTTATCACACCGGCTCTGAAAAGTTTCTGGATTTGCTGGACAAAGACGTTTTGGGCCGCTACGTAAAAGATGACCCGTTTCTTGCTTTTCAAGTTTTTCTTTACACCCGCTCCGAACGATTTTTGGATTTGCTTGACAAAGAGGCGAGTAAGAAATATTCCGCCGAACACTCGAATTTGGCGCTTATGATTTTTTCGACAACCGGTTCTGAAAAATTTTTGGATTTTTGCGACCAAGAGGCGCTCCGGAAATATATATCGACGCATTCTCCCAAGGCCCAGCTTGCCATGTTTGCCGAGTTGCGCTCCGAAAAAATTCGGGATTTGTTTGACAAAGAGGCGATTGCCGGATTTTCGCGCGAAAGACCAGAACTGGCTCTTTCCGCTTATTGCGGAAACCCCGACGATGAATTCTTTAATCTTTTGGATAAAGAATCCCTTAAAAAATATTTGCTGGATACCCCGGTAAAAATGCTTCAAATTTGCCGCCGCGCCGCTTCCGAGAAGGTTTTGGATTTGATTGACCCGGACGCGCTCAAGCACTATTTTGTACAGAATCCTTATGCCGCTCAAGATCTATTTTTGATTAACAGATATTTCTACGAAAAATTGAAAACGGCGCGTCCCGAAGTGTTTCCCGATTTATCGCCCGAAGCGCACCTACGGTTTATGTCAAATTCCGGAATGGAGGTGATTAAAAACGGCTTTCACGAAAATGAAACCGGCCTTTCGTTCGTGTTGTCCGATGAGGAACTCGGCGATCTGAAAAATGATCTCCGGCTTCTTGCCGAAAATTATCTCGGATTAATGCCTGCCGAAGGGCTTTCAACCGTCGGCGCGGAGATAGAAGTTCTGAACAACAACAACGCGGAAATTCGTCTACCCATCGTCAGCCAGGAAAACATTCAGCCGCTCCTGCGATTTTTTGCCGATTTTTCGGTTTTGACAAATCAAAAGTTTGAAGAGTTCAGAAAAAATAATCCCGAGAAATTTCCCGGGTATCCCCATTCAAATCTTCATCTCAATTTCAGCTTGACCCAGGAACAGGAAAAAATCGCCAAACACCATTCAAAAGTTCTGGAAGACGTTTCTTACTGCTATTCTTTGGCTTACTCTCCGTTTTCGCGGCTTGCTTATTTGGAAGGTGCGGGAAGCGTGCGAAACACGATTGACGCCGATTTTGACAGGATAAATCCTCGGACGATCGCCCGCTATCAAACCAGATTTTTTTCGCTTGGCGGCTCCAAAGACGAAATTAAGTCGTCGCTTGCCGGCATCGGAAAAATATCCTTTCTCCTTCCGGAATTGTTCAATAATCCCGACAAACCGGAACGAATTAAAAAAGAGCTTGAGGAGAACGTCGAAATTCAAAACAGAGCGCTGGAACTTAAATGGATTATTGAGCAAGTCAACGAAATTGACGAACGAAGAGTTCGACTCCCAAGGGAAATTTCCGACATGAAAGCGCTGAAAACAGCGGGAGAAATCGTTAAATTGGAACCGGCCATTGGCGCGAAAGCGCTGGAGGAAGATATCAAAGACAAAGAAGCGGAGTTAAAAGCGCTTGACCAAAAAAACGCGAAATTCAGAACTTATTTCGCGCGGGTTCAGGAAATGCTGCAGGTTGAATTACTGAGATTCGCTTAAATATGCCAAAAAAAATAATTATCATTTGCGCGGTCGTTGCCATTTTGATAGCCGGTTACGCGGCGGCGCTTAAAAAGTTTTATCCGGTCGCCATGATCGGCTTTCGGCCGGTTTGGAATTTTGATTTCAAAGAAAATGTCAGGGCGGCCCAACAGTTTTATGAAATTCAGGGCGCCGGACGGCCGGCTCTTCAGATTGACTGGTCGGGCGAGGAAAGGAAAAAAATATCGGCCGAGATCGAGAAAAAAGTGATTTTGACGATGGTTGAAAACGAGCTTCTCAGAGTCGCCTTAAAAGGCGATGAGTTTAAAGGAATTGAAGAAGAAGCGGACAAAACGGTTGACGATCTCTTATCGGTAAAAGGAAATTCCGATGATTTGGCCAAAGGATTGCAGCTTTTATACGGCTGGGATTTGGCCGAGGCAAGGAAACGGCTTTTAGAGCCGCAAGCCCGGCGCGAGGCGCTTGCGGAAAAATTAAAAAAGGATAATATTGATTTTGAGAACTGGCTTTCGGAACAGAAACGACAGACGGCCATTTGGATATTTTCTATCGGAAGATGGAATAAAGAAACGGGCATGGTAGATTAAATTACGCGCGGGTATCGTATAGTGGCAGTACGCGACCTTTTTCCCGTTTTGTCTGAATCCGCCAGCTGGCGGAGAAGCTACAAAACGCAATCCCGTTAAAATTTTGCGAGTATAGTACAATGGTAGTATGCGACCTTCCCAAGGTTGAGACGCGGGTCCGATTCCCGCTACTCGCTCCAGCATAAGCAAAATTTTGTGGGACCAAGGTTGTGGCACGGGTTCAATTCTCGTATCCCGCTCCAAAGTGGAAAAGTATTGTGTACTTTGCGGAAATCCTTGATATAATGTCTACATAGTAAATTGAAGAGGTAAGTAGCATTAAAATCCATGGAAACATTGTTTGTTATACTACTATTCGTCTCGCTTGCGGGTATGATCGCCGGAGTGATAAAGCCGAGCTTATTCGCTTTCTTGTTGAAAGAAAGGGCGACCAGGAAGATTCTCTTTTTGGTGTTCGGCCTTCTTTCAGCCGGATTTTTTGTTGTTCTTGGACTTCTCCCCGGCACTGAAAATACGCGGGAAATTGTCGCGGTAACCGAAAGACCGGCCACCGACGAAGAATGGGTACAGGGAATTCTTTTTCAGGGCGCGCTTGCCGAGGTGAGCTTGCGCTATATCGAGGCAACCGTGTATACAGATACGCTTTTTCGGGATGCGCAAAAGCTTAGTGATGAAGAAAGAATTGCGCTTCTTGATCAGACGATTCAAAAGTGGGCAGAAGCAAAAGTTGCGGCTGAGCAATTTTCGGCCGTGGCAGAACTATTGCCCGATTACGACGCGACCGTTTCATATCAAAACACCGATTCGCGCTCCTCTCTAATTACAGAAGTTCTAGCGGCAACCGTGGAAGAGGACATCGACAAGGCCTGGCAGAAGAAAAAAGAACTGGGTGAAGAGAAGCTGCTTCAGCTTATTGATAAAGCGCCGATGGGCCAGCGGGTTCAGGAAGCGGCAAAGATCTTCGGCACCAGTATTGAGGTGGCAGAGGTCGTGCTCCAAGACTTACGAGCGGAAGAAACCAAGAAAGCGCTCAAGGAAGCGGAAAAGTACGATAGATATTCCAAGGCAGCCGAAACTATTCAAGCAGGCGCAAAAGTTGCAGTTTTTGTCGGCGGAGTGGTTGCAGGGGGAGGGATGGTGACTCTTGCCGGAAAAACCGCGCACATCGTCGTCTCCAGCGTTGCCGGAGCCGGGCTTACCATGGATGTTTCGAAAACAGCCGTGAGTGTGGGAATCGCCGATGAGAATGGTAAGATAGCTGCTATAGCTAAATCCAAAGATGCTCAATTCTTCAAGGAAATGTCATATGTGGTGGGTATCACGGATATCGCGAAAGCGCTTGGGCAGTTTGAGAAAGTAGTAAGTGCGGCGGGAGGGTTGAAGAATCTCCTTACTCCCGGAGGCCTGAAGAAGATCGCGGAGAATAAGCAGCTGATGAATGATATGAGATCCGATGCTTCCGGCAATCTCCAAACTATCGTTGATTCCGGTCCGGCAGCCTGGGATTTTCTCGCGAAAAATCCTGAAGTGAAGACGATCGTTCTGGATACTGCGACACCTGGAAAAGTAGTTTTTACGGGTACCGATAAGGAGGCGGTAATAAAAGAACCGGCAACAGTAAAAGCTATTAACGATTTTGTGCAAGGGATATTTGATAAGGCTCAAAAACTAAACTCCGTAACGCCTCAAGAAACGCCCGCACCTACTCCTGCAGCGGTGCCGACGGTAAGGATAGTGAAAGCATGTTCGTCAGGACAGCTCACGTCCTATACCGACTGTAGCACCGGGGCAAAAGTCTCGAAGGAGTGGAGTTTTGGGAGAGCTAAGTCATTCGTCAGCGCAGATGGGACTAGCTTTATGGTAAAGATATCCGGCGGCCGGGGAACTTATCAGTTTACTGCCTGGCTTGATGACGGTTCGAGCCTTGTGGTAGCGAGATACAACGGTCCAAGCAACACGGCAACGTTGACAGAAGAGGCAAGGAATCTGGGTTGGACTTTAGTAAATGGCTCCGCCTACGTTCCAGGCGCTCGATAAATTAACACAAACAACAAATCATTATATGGGTATTATCATCGTTGCTCTTGCGCTCGTGGCCGTGACTGGCGCCGCTTGGGTGATGCTCTGGGGAATGGGCTTTTTCCAGTATCTGGGTGGTAAGAAAAAATCGCCTTCAGCCGTTAACAAGGAGGCGCTGAAAGAGAAAATTCTTGCCCTCAATTCAGCGGAGCTTCCTTATCAAATAACTTCGGCCAAAGAGTCGGATTTATCGCTTGAATGGAAGATTGTTGACGCCAAATGGTACGGCATTTTTTCCAAAGAAAAAATAAGTAAAACATACCGCGCCCTTGTCCTTTTGGACGATGTCAGAAAAACCGCTCGCTATTATGAAGAGCTTGGCAGTGTTGAGTGGCATCTAGGCACTGACGGGCTATGGAAACCGAGCGTAAAATATTCTGCCGAAGTTCGGAGGGGAAGAATTCTCTTTCAGAAATCTTGGGGCGTGCAGTATGGTATAAAAGAAAGCGGCAAGTTAGGCAAAGTTTATGAATATAAATTTGATATTGGTTACGCGCGCGATCCGCTCAAAAAAACCGTGCTGGAAAACAACTGGGAATTCGTGCCAGTTGTCAGAAAACAGCACGCGCTTTACAAAAGTCTGAAGTAAGAAAGAGTATTTTAAGCGGTATAAAGTAGTCCTCTTTTTCGGCAAGCGGGTAAAACGGAGGAAGTGTAGAGAGAAAATTTTTTGCCCGCGAGCTGAAGCGTAGCCCCGCCGCCTGCTCGTTCAGAGCAGAGCCAAGCAAAACATTCTTTTCCTTTTAGAAGAAAAAAATCTGCCGCGTGTAAATCAGGAAAAGTGAAGAATGTTTTGCTTGGCGGCGAGCGTTAGCGAGCGGCGGCGGGGCGGCTTCCATTGGTTAGGAATTTTTGATAAAGTAGGTTCGAGCGCAGTCATAAAGATACTCATTTTTTTATTTATATGTTTGATTTCAAAAAATTAATTTTAAGTTTCGGGCACGCCGTCAACGGCGTGAAGGCGGCCATGGATGACCAGAGTTTTAGAATACAGGTTGTCATTGGCGCCGTTGTTTTCGCTCTGGCTTTTTATTTTCGCCTTCAAAAATTTGAATTTTTAATTTTGATTTTGACGGTTATTTCGGTTTTGACTTTGGAAATGATAAACACGTCAATTGAAAGAATTTTAGATTTACTTCATCCGGAAAAGCATCCGGAAATTAAAATAATCAAAGACATTTCCGCGGCCGCGGTTTTGCTCGCCGCTTTGGGGGCGCTGGTAATCGGCTTAAAAATTTTCATTCCCTACGTTTTTTAGCTGCCTCGCCGAGCAAGGCTTGTAAAAGTTTAAGATTCGTGTTATCATAAAACAAGAAAGATTAACTTGCAGTACCTTTAAAAACGAAAGGATGGGAAAAATGTTTAATTCGGAAGATCCGACAACCAAACAGATGCTGAATTATATTAAAACTCATTGGCCGGAAATGGTTGAGAATCCGTTGGAATTAGAAACGGAAGAGGGCCTGATTAAACTCAGCCAGAAAGCGAATCTGCTATTGGAAGAATCGGGAAAAAAGATGCAGGAAAAGGTTGAGGTCGTAAAAAAAGGTTTAAAGGAGAATCAGATTCTCACGGAGAATTTGTCAAAGCGTTTGATTGTTTTCAATGGCGGACTGAAAAATTTGCAAAGCTCTTTGGAAGTGCTCTGGCTTGAACTTCAAATGGTTCGCCCTCCAAAAAATAGCGCGTAAAATATGCATAAAAAGTCCGACCAGCTCGGACTTTTATTTCGCCGGCCGGAATATTATAATGAAAGAGAAAGCAAATTGTTTGCCGACCTAGCTCAACGGCAGAGCAACGGTATCGTAAACCGTAGGTTCCGGGTTCAAGTCCCGGGGTCGGCTCCGAGATTGATTTTTTTTGTTCGCCGTGTTAATTTATGAGTGCCATGACCGAGTTAAAGAAGAAAATTGAAGAATTGGAAGGTCGGCTCCGACTTTTGTCGGACCGTCTTTGACCTGCCAACGATTTTAAACGAAATAAAGCAATTGGAAGCGAAAACCGCCGTTCCCGATTTCTGGCAGGACACAAATCAAGCTCAAAAAGTCAGCCAGCGGCTCGGGGATTTGAAAGAGGAACTCGCCGGCTGGCAGAAAATCGAGCAGAATTATTTGAATTTCAAAGAGGAGTTCGCGGAACTTGAAAAACTTGAGGAAAGCGAAGAAAAAGAAAGCCTGAAGAAAGGTTTGGAGAAAGAATTTTTTAACCTTGAAAAAGAAATCATCCGGCAGGAAACGAAGACGTTTCTCGGCGGAAAACACGACAAGGGCGGCGCTCTGCTTTCGGTTTATTCCGGGGCCGGAGGCCGCGACGCCGAGGATTGGGCAGCGATGCTTTTAAGAATGTACGGCCGGTACGCCGAATTAAGGGGCTGGTCCGCGTCTTTTCTGCACGAATCGCCGGGAGAAGAAGGCGGCCTCAAAAGCGCGACCCTGCATATTGACGGCAAGTACGCTTACGGGTTTTTGAAGGGTGAGGCCGGGGTTCATCGTCTGGTCCGGATTTCGCCTTTTTCCGCCCAAAAATTGAGGCACACGTCTTTCGCGAGAATTGAAATCCTGCCGGACTCGGTTGAAGAGCATGAAATTGAAATCAGAAACGATGATTTGCGGGTTGACACTTTCCGCTCTTCCGGTCCGGGAGGACAGAACGTGAATCGCCGCGAGACCGCGATTCGGATAACGCACTTGCCGACCGGCTTGGTTGCCGCTTGCCAGAGCGAACGGTCCCAATTGCAGAACAGGGAGCGGGCGATGAAGCTGTTGAGAAGCAAACTGTACAATTTGCAAAAAGAAAAAGAAGCCGCGGAGCTTCAAAAATTAAAAGGAAAAACGGTTTCGGCCGGCTGGGGCAATCAGATCAGATCGTACGTTCTTCATCCGTATAAAATGGTAAAGGACTTGAGAACCGGCATGGAGAGCGCGAGGCCGGAAGACGTCCTGGACGGCAAGCTGGATGAATTTATTGAGGCGGAGTTAAAGGGCTTAACTTAAAAATCGCATGATTTTTTTTGATAATATAACAAAAATGTACGGTCAGAATATGCTGGCGCTTGATAACGTGACTTTGCGGGTCAAGCAGGGCGAATTTGTTTCGCTGGTCGGCCGTTCGGGCGCCGGCAAATCAACTTTGCTGAAGCTTTTGATCGCCGAGGAGAGACCGACTTTCGGCAAGATTTTTTTTGAAAATGACGACGTGCATTCTTTAAGATCAAACCGGCTACCGTTTTTGAGGCGCAGAATCGGGGTGGTTTTTCAGGATTTGAAGCTTTTGAGCATGAAAACCGTTAAAGAAAATATCGGCTTCGTCATGGAGGTGGCCGGCAAGGGAAAAGAAGAGATTGACCGCGACGTGCCTCAAATTCTGGATTTGGTCGGCCTTTCTTCCAAATTCGACAACTTTCCGCACGAACTTTCCGGAGGCGAAAAACAGCGGGTCGCCATCGCCCGTGCCCTGGCTCACAGGCCGGACGTGATTATCGCCGACGAGCCGACAGGCAATTTGGATCCGCTCAACACATGGGAAATCATCGGCTTGCTGACGAAGATAAACGAATTGGGAACCACGATTCTTTTGGCCACGCACGACAAAGAAGTAATCAACAGTTTGGAACGTCGGGTCGTCAGTCTGGACAACGGCAAAATAATAAGGGACGAAGAAAAAGGAAAATACGTATTATAAAATAAAATTTTTAATTTATGTTACTGAATTTTCAAAGAATTATAAAATCGGGAGCGGTGAGTTTTTGGCGCAACGTCTGGCTGTCAACCGCGGCGGTCGCGATTATGGTTTTGAATTTGTTCGTGATCAGCAGTTTTTTGCTGGGGAACGTTGTCGCCGATTCCCTTTTGAACAGTTTGGAGAATAAAATTGACATCAGCGTTTATTTCAAACAAGACACCGAGGAGAAAGACATTCTGAGCGTCAAGTCCGAGTTGATGTCTTTGGGCGAAATAAAAGACGTTAATTACGTTTCGGCCGAGGAAGCGCTGTCGCAATTTAAGGAAAGGCATAAAGGCAATTCCATTTTGCTTCAGTCCCTGGAAGAAGTCGGAGACAATCCTTTTGAAGCCGCTCTTAGCGTTAAAACCAGGCAGGCGTCCCAGTACGAAGCCGTCAGTTTGTTTTTGGAGAACGGAAAATATAAAAATTTGATTGACGGCGTTGATTTCCGGCAAAATCAGGCGATGATAGACAAGCTGACTTACATCGTTGGCGCCAGCCGCAAAGTCGGCGGCGTGGTCAGCTTGACGTTCATTTTCATCGCGGTGCTGGTAACGTTCAACACCATCCGGCTCGCCATTTTTTCCGCCAAAGAAGAAATTTCGGTTATGCGGCTGGTCGGAGCGAGCAATTGGTTTATTCAGGGGCCTTTTATGGTTGAGGGGATTTTGTACGGTCTGGTCGCTTCACTGGTAACGATGCTGATTTTCGCGCCGGTTTTGAGCAACATCGCTCCTTATTTGTATAATTTCACTCAAAGCGTTGACATCTGGCAATATTTTAAAGATAATTTTTGGGCGCTTGCCGCGCTTCAGACCGCAATCGGCGTCTCCCTTGGAACGCTGAGCAGTTTCATCGCCATAAGGAGATATTTGAAAGTATAGCCGCATTTGCCGTTTTCATTCGGGGATCGTCCCTCGGCCGTAGCCCATGGGCGAGGCTAATGGCCCGCCTCGCTGAAACGAGCTCGTCGAAGAGGGTAGGACGTCATTAATAATTCGGGGATCGTCTAATGGTAGGACGTTGCGCTCTGGACGCAAAAATTGGGGTTCGAATCCCTGTCCCCGAGCACTGACTTGAATTAACAGTTAAGCAACTATTCTCAGTAATCAGATAAATTTAGCAATAAAACCCAGGAAGGGGCGATGGGGAAACGTAGTTTCCCCAAGGCGGAAATATTAAAACCGAGGGGTTTTAATGAGGAGCAGAGCGACAACGGGTTCGAATCCCTGTCCCCGAGTTCCGAACATTAGTACAAAGCGACCTGTCCCCATCAGGGGCGGTCAGAACAATTGATATGTCAAAGGACACAATAGAAATTATATTTACGATTATACAAGGATTGTCATCCGTGATTTTAGCATTTCTGACATTTTTTTATCTTAAAGAAGTCGCCAGAACCAGAAAAATGACCGAGAAGGTTTTGGAACTAGAGTGGACAACTGACTTGGAGGTAGACCTTTCCATTTCACATTATATTCCGGATTTAACTGCGAGAAAAATACATATCCCATATAATCTCACGGTTAGTAGCACGGGGAAGTTGCCTGTAGATCTGCTCGGCGGTCAGTTAATCATTAAACTTGGTGAAGAAACAACAACCCACGACATAAGGGCGGTGAAAAAACTCGGTTCTTCAACGGTGCAGTCATTTACCCTAAGCATCCCCCGAAATGAAACAGAAATTGCCTTAGTTAGCCAACTTAATACTGGAGCTATTATTCAGTGGGAATCACCTTTGCCCCAAATTGGAGCGGAAATAAAATTGGAATATAAAGACGGCCTTACAGATGAAGCACGGAGTAAGGGTTTTAAGTACAGATATGAATTTAATAAATGGATTAATTTATGAAACTGAAAGACATTCTAATTAAAAATGCTGATGGTTCTTATCAGCCAAAAACGCAAATCAGTATTAGCAGACCAGATGGAAATATTATCACAATAGGCCCTGATGTTAAGCTTCAGCCCGGAGTCCAATTTTCGGGAATAGATATAAAAGATTTTCTTGAACGAGAAGTAAATGTTCCTAATTTTGGATCAGATAACATCAGCGGCGTGACGTCGCAAGAAGAAGAAAAATCTGATAGTTAAACTTTTAGGCCACCAACTACCATGTTGTATCTTATTACATATGATTTAAAAAAACCTCAGCAAAATTATACGGAGCTTTTTAAGGCTTTAAAATCAACCGGAAAGTGGTGGCATCATTTAGATTCCACATGGCTCGTTCAGAGTAGCGAGGTTATTGAAGTTTTCACAAACAGAGTAAAGGGGAAGATAGATCAAAATGATAGCCTATTAGTTGTTGAAATTACGAACGACAGCTATAAGGGGTGGCTAACCCAAAAGGCCTGGGACTGGTTAAGAAATAACATTGGCGGCTGAATTTAAGGTGTTGTATTATTTAGATAAATTTAGCAATAAAACCCAGGAAGGGGCGATGGGGAAACGTAGTTTCCCCAAGGTGGAAGTATTGAAACCGAGGGGGTTTCAAAGAGGAGCGAAGCGACGACGGGTTCTAGCGGAGCGGAATCCCTGTCCCCGAGCCACAACGTAAAACCGCCCCGCCGTAAATCGGCGGGGCGGGTTTGTTATTAAACATTTGTCGTTTGCGGAATTATTGTTATAATGATTGCACAGTCAGGAATTAGGATAAATATCGTATTAAATTATATTATTATGAATCCCGTTAGAGGCCGCGATTGCGCGGTATAAAGTGTTCTTTTATGTTAAACTATAATTATAAAATTAAACAAAGTGCGGGCAGCGATTTTAAGATCGCGATCTGTCTCTAACGGGATGAATAAAATTTGGATTATCGCCATTATCGTTATTATAGGAGCTTTGGCCGCGGGAATCATTTTAAGGCCGATTAAGCCGGCGGCGCCGCCGGCAAAGCCGGTGACAGCCGAAGACATCAGCCGCAAGGCGGATGATTTGCCGCCGCCCATTACAAGAACGGAAAATCAAAAAGTTGTCGTTGAATTGGAAACCAAAGAGGTCGTTGCGGAAATCGCCCCGGGCGTGACTTATGAATACTGGACTTACAACGGCACGGTGCCCGGACCTTTTATTCGCGTGAAAGAAGGGGATACGGTTGAGGTTCATCTTACTCATTCGCACGAAGGGCACATGCACGGTTCGGAGAGCGGCGAGCGTTCTTTCGCTCTTGATAATTTTTATATCAGCGAAGCGAAAGCGAACGGGACGGACGATCACGCGCCGAGCGGCGCCGCGGAAGAGCACGCGGCGGCCGGACACGAAAAACATTCAATCGACCTCCATGCGGTCAAGGGGCCGGGCGGAGGAGCGGTTTTCACGCAGGTTGAGCCGGGAGAAACAAAAGCGTTTCAATTCAAAGCGACCCGGCCCGGAATTTACGTTTATCATTGCGCGAGCAAGCACATTCCCACGCACGTCGCCAACGGAATGTACGGCTTGATTCTCGTTGAGCCGAAAGAGGGACTGGCGCCGGTTGACCGGGAATTTTACGTGATGCAGGGCGAATTTTACACAGAAGGTAAATTCGGAGAAAAGGGCCATCAGGAATTCAGTTTGGAAAAAATGCTTGAAGGACGGCCGGAGTATTTCCTGTTCAACGGCAGGGTCGGCGCTTTGGCCGAAGGGGGAGCGCTTAAGGCGAAAGTCGGAGAGACGGTGAGAATTTTCTTCGGCGTCGGTTCTCACATCGCCTCCAATTTTCACATCATCGGCGAAATTTTTGACAAGCTCTATCCCGAAGGCGACATAGTTTCGCCGCCTCATCAAAATGTCCAGACGACCATAGTTCCGCCGGGCGGAGCGGCGATGGTTGAGTTTAAGCTTGAAGTCCCCGGGAAATATCTTTTGGTTGATCACAGTTTGCCGCGCGCGATTGACAAAGGGGCGCTCGGAGAACTTGTCGTTGAAGGCGAGGAACGGCCCGAAATTTTTAAGAAAGTTGATTAAATTTTACGTTGGAAAAGATAAAAGGGTGGATTTACTCCACCCTTTTTTAGTTTTTGAGATCTATTACACCCTTTCAAGTTTTTGATTAGGACGATAGTACCGGCCGGTTTTGGCGCAGGGTTTCCCGTCAACCAGCACGATGTCGGCGGTGAAATCCTGATTTCCTTTTAAGAGTGAACTGCCGCAGCCGTAGGCGTCAACCGGAACTTGTTCTTTTTCAAACAGCGCGATCTTTTCTTTGTTAAAGCCGCCGGACACCACAATTTTTACGTCTTGATGGCCGTTGCGGTCAAGGACTGACCTCACGTTATTGACAAGGATCGGATTGACTCCGGTCGGGCGCGCCGCTCCCAATTGGCGGTTGCGGGTGAGCGAGACGTCAACCATTGTTTCCGAAGTGTCCAGCCGGACGCCCCAGAGATTAAGCCCTTCGGCCCTGAAGACATCCGCGGTTTCAATCGCGTCGGATACGCAGTCGTTGTGAAAGTCAACCAGAGAAACGCAAGGAACGTCCGGATATTCTTTCGCGAACGCCAGGGTCGCAGAGGCCGTGTCTCCTTTAAAGCAGGCGATTAAAGCGTGGGGCATGGTGCCGGCCCCTTTGTTGCCCCACCATTCGCCCATTGTGTCCGTCGCGACGCCTTTCGCGCCGCCGAGCATGGCCGCGTAGCCGTCGCCGGTCTGATTTTCGTAATGATCAAAGCGATCGGCGAAAAATAAAATCGGTTTTCCCTGGGCGGCTTCAACTACTCCGGCGACATTTGAGGCAACCAGCGTCCGGCGGGCCAAAATTCCAAGATAAATTGATTCAAGATGCGCGAAATGCTGGGGATGGCCGGAAATCGTCATCACGGTTTCCCACGGTTCTATTCGTCCCCCGTCGTAAAGAGAAAGGACTTCCAAATCGGCGAATTTATTCTGCCAAAGTTCGTCAAGCTCAATTTCAAATTTAATCTTTTCTTCAAGCGCCCGTTGAAGTTTTTTATAATCTCTCGCGATATGCGATTGCCGGACGAGCCGTTCCAGTTCTTTGTATTCATCAAACAAGCGATACGCCTGTTCAGGCGATTTGTAGAAGCCGCTGCAAAGTTTTAAAACCGCGATTGCTTCGTCCGTTCCGCAAAGCACGCCGTCGTTTTTTTGAAAAACCTGCATCAGCGCTTTGTTGAGATAAGGCATTTTTTCCAAAATCTGTTTTTCTCTCCAGAAATAAACGGCCGAATAATATCCCCGGCGGATTTTTTGAACCGGAATGTCAAAGGTTTCCGGAGGCAGTCTGTCGCGTTTTTGCATTTTGTTTTTCTCCCGTGTTTTCGGTTTTTAACGTTCTTGAGAAACTCTAAAACAGTTTAAGCACCCTGTCAACCCCGTTAGAAGTCCGTTTCGCCAAAGGCGAATCGGCAGGCGCCTGCGGCGCCTTACTTCTAACGGGGTCAATATTGAGGCAATCTGTAATTTATATTCTTAAAGTGGTATAATTGTATAAATATTATGGAAATAATTTCGTATAAAAATTTGCGGTGGGTAAATATTAAAGGAGTGCCGGCGGCCGAAGACATTGACTGGATAAAGCAAAATACCAATTTCCACCCGCTGGTCATTGAAGAGCTTTTGTCTCCGACGCTTCATCCGAAGCTTGATTTTTACGAGGATCATCTTTACCTCGTTCTTCATTTTCCGGAGTTTAAAAAAGAAGAAGGGGAAGTCGCCGCCGCGGAACTGGACATAATCGCTTCCCGCGAGCTTTTGGTGACGATTCAATACGCGGATATGCCGGCGATAAACAAACTTTTCGACGCGCTTTCAAAGGACGAAAACCTGAAGGCGAAATATTTCGGCGGCAACGCCGGTCTCCTTCTTCATAAAATTTTGGAAACAAAATTTGAATTCGTCATAAAACAAATGGATTACGTCGTGCGGAAAGTTGACGAAGTTGAAGACAAAATATTTAAGGCCAAGCGGCGTAAATTAGTGGAAAGCATCTCGCTTCTTCAAAAGGAAGTCGTTGACATAAGAAGGACTCAAAAACCGGCCGCCATTATTTTAAAGGCCTTGACTTCGCGGGCCAAAGAGCTTTTCGGCAAAGATTCGGGCCCTTATTTTACCGATCTTGAAACTCTTCACGCCAAGGTTTCCGACATCATTGAAAATCAGCGCGAGACCCTTCAGACCCTTTTTGCCACCAACGAAGCGCTGATTGCTCACAGGCTGAACGATATTATGAAAACTCTGACAATTTTTTCGGTTATTCTTCTCCCTTTAAATTTAATCGCTTCCCTCTGGGGAATGAACATTCTCGGCCTTCCGTTCACCGAACACGTCAGCGGGTTTTGGTTTATCCTCGGCATAATGCTGTTCAGCGCGGCGGTAATGCTGGGATTTTTTATCCGCAAAAAGTGGCTCTAACGCCGTTTTAATTTTATGTTCGCGAACGTCATAAATTGGTTCGTAAATTTTTTGTCGGAGCCCGGCAGAAGAAGGTGGTGGATTCGTTTACTGCTGTTTTTTTTGATTGTGTTTCCGCTGGCGCTCTTCGTCGTTTTTCAGTACCGAACTTTTTATCAAGAATCAACGGACGTTGAAATCTCCCGGAAAGATACAACGGCGCAGTTGGCGGCCATGTTGCTGCATGAAAAATTTGACCACCTGACCGACGTTGGCGTGTCTCTCGCGGCGCGAATCCGTTTTCGCGAACTCATTGCCGAAGGAAAGTGGAACGAAGCGCTTTTGTTTTTAAAAGGCGTGCTGACGGATTTTCCGTTTTTTGAACGTGTCACACTGGCTGACCCGAACGGAACGATAACGGCGGATATTGTCGAGCCGTCCGACGTTATCGGAAAAAATTTCGCGTTCAGAGATTGGTATCAGGGCGTCAGCAAAGAATGGAAGCCGTATATTTCCGATATTTTTAAATCCGCCGCGGCTCCTTATTACAACAATGTTATCCTGGCCGTTCCGATTAAAGACGAGAATCAAAAAACGCTCGGGATATTGATACTTCAAATAAAAACCGAAGTTCTTGTCGGCTGGAGCAAGGATATAACCGTGGGGCCTTCGGGTTTTGTTTATTTTGTTGACAAGGCCGGACACGCGGTTGGCCACCCGGAGCATCCGCCCGACGCGGAAATCGCCGATTTTTCAAACAAGCCGTACGTTAAAAGCGCGATGCAAGGAGAAATCGGGGCGGAAGTTCTTTTTGACCCGGTTGACGGCAAAGAGGAGATCGTCGCTTACCGGCCGATAAGCGATTACGAGTGGGGAGTGGTCGTGGAGCAACCGGCGGACATCGCTTTTTTGGTGCGGGATAGGGGACTAAACAGAATTATACTTGTTTCAAGTTTTATTTTTCTGCTTCTTTTCCTCGCGGCATATCTGATTTTGCGCATTATCGCCGCCATTAACAATTATCGCCAAAAGGAGAAAATTTTTCTGGACAGCATCGGCGACGGCGTCGCGGCCATAGACAGGGAATGGAACATTACTTTATTTAACAAAGCCGCCGCGCGGATTTCCGGCTGGCCGCAGGAGGAGGTTATGGGAAAGCCGTTCAGAAATTTTATAAAATTTCTGCGCGAACGGGACCGAACGGAGAATATCGTGTTTATTGAAGAAGCGATTCTTTTTGGAAAGCCGCGACAGATGGAAGACAAAACGGTTTTAATAACCAAAAACGGCAGGGAAATTCCGGCCAGTGATTCGGCGGCTCCGGTTTTTGACCAAAATGGCAAAGTCAGCGGCGCCATCATCATCTTCCGCGACGCGACGCAGGAACGAGAATCGCAGATGCTGCGTTCGGATTTTGCCTACGCCGCCCATCAATTGCGAACGCCGATAACATCGGCCTTGTATAGCTTGGAATTGGCTTTGGGAGAAAAAGAATTGCCGGTCATCAAAGAAAGCATGAAAATTGCTCATCAAGGGGTCAGAAACGTCGGACGGCTCGTTGAACAGGTTCTCGAGGTTTCAAAAATAGACCAGCGCCGCGTCGTTCCAGAGTTTGCGCCCGTGAAAGTGCTTGAGATTTGCGATGAAATTCTCAAACTTGCCGAAGAAATCGCGAAACGGCAAAATGTCGTTTTAACCGCGTCGCCGATTTCCGGCGCGCTGGGAATAACCACCGACCGCAAAATTCTCTGCAAGGCGCTACTTCAAATTTTAGAAAACGCGATTTATTACAGCCGCCCCGGCGGCGAAGTTAAACTCAACGTCCGGTTTCAAGAAAACAACGTTCTTTTTGAGATTGAGGATTCCGGTATTGGCATTCCGGAGATTCAGCAGGCGCTTGTGTTCGTCAAATTTTTCCGCGGCAGCAACGTCCCACCGAAAGTTATCGGCGCCGGACTCGGCCTTTATCTTGCCCGCGAATACGTTAACTTATTGAAAGGCAACATTTGGTTTAAATCCGAAGAAAACAAAGGAACCGTTTTTTCAATTCTCATTCCGAGTCAGTAACCCCACACATAATTTGCTTATGCCACGGGGTTGATGTTATTATTTTCTTAGAGTCCTTTTAAAACTAAAGCGAAAGGAGAGAAAGAGTGAAGATTCGGTTTAAGCACGGCGCCGGCTGGCGCTTGACCTGCCGCGACGTTTTCGGAATTTTCATTATCTGTTTGCTTTTGGTCTTTATTTGCTCGGATAAAAATTTTTCGGAAACGCTGAATCCTCCGAAGGCCTACGTCAAAGTTGACAGGGTCGCAAGTTTTAAAATAGTGACCGATCCGTCGGTTTCCGAAGACCAGATTGATAACATAGTTTCGTCGATTCGTCTGGCTTCGGATAATTTTGAAAATTCTTTCGGCATCCGTTTGATTTATTGCGACAGCGAATTTTGGCCGAACGACGAGCCCTCCGCCAACGTTTTGACGCTTCGCAAGGATATCGCCAATAATCCTTGCGATATAGTGATTGCTTTCACGACGCGCCAAATAAGCGGTAACGTAAGCACCATCGGAATCGCCGCGGCTGAAACGGTCATTGTCCGCGTTCACAAAGACGCGCGTTTGCAGGGTTTGACCCTTGCTCATGAAGTTGCCCATCTTTTTTGGGCCGTTCACGTTGACAAAGACGGAATGATTATGAGCCCGGAACTTAAAATGACGGAAAATTCCTGGGACGAATTGAACCGGAGAATCATTATTTTAAATAAGTATCAGAATTTCCACAAGTACGATTTTTTAAGATTTTAAATATCAATTAAACAGCTCAAAAGGGCTGTTTTTGTTCGCGAAAATTCTTTTACAGGTCGTTTTTTTATGGTATGATGGATTTATGAAAAAATACTGGAAATGCACTGTTTGCGGCGACATTCATTGGGGCGTCAGGCCACCTCACGAATGCCCGACCTGCCGCGCCGCCGACGCTTACGTTGAAATAAGCAAAGAAGAGGCGGAAAAAATATTATTTTCTTCAAAGTAAATTTCTTTTATGAGAAAGATTTTATTAATATTTTTGTTTGGGTTCGCTTTAGTTTTGTTTTTTGCCGGAGCATCCGTTTCGGCCCAACAGGACGAAGCGGTTTCGGCAACCGCCTCGTCGATTGTTTTGAATGAAACCGAAGAAACCGTAGAACCGATTATTTTGCCCGATTCGCCTTTATATTTTCTCAAGCTTTTTAAAGAGAAAGTGAGTTTATGGCTGACTTTCGGGGCCGAAAAAGAGGTGAATAAATATTTGAAGCTCGCCCGATTGCGAATGGCCGAATATCAAAAGATGCTGGAGAAAGGGAAACCGGAAACGGCGCAAAAGGTTTTGGCAAGATATGAAGAGACCTTGAATAAAGTTCTGACGAAAGTAGAAGAGTTGAGGCGGGAGAAAAAGGGAATTTTAAAAATTTCCCAGGATATGGAGAAAATTTTGACAAAACACACCTCGGTTTTGCAAAACGTGCTGGATCATGTTCCGCCCGAGGCAAAAGAATCGCTGCTTAAGGCGATAGAGGTTTCAAGGCAGGGATTGAATAAAGTTCTTGAATATCAGACGAAAGAACCCGTTAAAGAGGAGGTAAAGGAAACGCCGGCTCCGCCCGCCGCCCCGCCGGCCGCGGAAGCGCCACAGCCGAAAGAAGAGAAAAAAGAAGAAGCCGGGCCTAAAATTCATCAGGTTTTGATAAAAAATTCAGTTTACGCGCCTCCGACGATTATAGTAAAATCAGGCGATACGATTCAATGGATAAATCAGGACAAGGTTTCTCACACCACCACTTCAGTCAGGGGTCTCTTTAATTCCGGCACGATTCAAAGCGGCGGCAAATGGGTTTATAAAGTAAATCTGGTAAAGGGCGTTTATCAATACTATTGCGCGATTCACCCGGAAAAAATGAAAGGGACTCTTAAGGTTGAATAACATGAGATTAAATAACGCGAAAAGCCGAATTATTTTTGCCGTTTTAATTACGCTTTTTATCGCCTCGCTTTGGGGAGGCGCTTTTTATATTGACGCCTGGCTGAAAAAGAACGGCAAATGCCTTTGCGGCAACGGACCGGTTTCCGAATCGCAAGACGCAAGTCAAAATCAAACGGCGGCCGTTCCGAGCATTCCGGCCGAGAAAAAATTGATTTTGGCAAAAGGCATTTATCTGACCGGCTGGAGCGCGGGCAACGAGGCGGGCAAATTGGACAAAATTTTGGATTTAATTGACAAAACCGAGCTTAACGCGGTCGTGATTGACATTAAGGACTCCAGCGGAAAAATAACTTTTAAAACAAACAATCCCTTGTTCGCGGAAATCGGCAGCGAACAGGCAAAAATACGGGATGTTAAAAATTTGATTAAACGGCTGCGCGAAAGGGGAGTTTACGCGATCGGCAGAATAGCCGTTTTTGAGGATCCGGAATTGGCTTTTAAAAAACCGCATTTGGCTTTGAAAAATAAATTGAGCGGCAAGCCGTGGAAAAATTCAAATGGACTCGTTTGGGTTGACCCGGCGGCCAAAGAGGTTTGGGATTACAACATTGCTTTGGCGAAAGAAGGGATCGCGGCCGGTTTTGACGAAATTAATTTTGATTACATCCGTTTTCCTTCGGACGGCAATCTTTCAAACATCAGTTATCCTTTCTGGGACGGCAAAATCGCCAAGCATGAAGTTATTCGTTCTTTTTTTGAATATCTTCACGGAGAATTAAAATCTTCGGGCGTCGCGCTTTCGGCTGATTTGTTCGGCCAGACGCTCTGGCAGAACGACGGTTTGAACATCGGCCAGCGTCTTCAAGACGCCGCGCCGTATTTTGACGTAATTTCGCCGATGCTTTATCCTTCGCATTTCCCCGAAGGTTTTTATGGCTTTCAAAATCCGGCCGAACATCCGTATGAAATTATTTATCAAAGTTTAATAAAAGCCCAAAAGACCTTAACCGCTTCCTCTGCCGGCGTTTCCGGGCCGATCGGAGAAGATAGAAAAATTCAAGGAGCGCTGACGACAGCCGAAACAAACGGCGCGGAGAAGGAGCCGAGCGAGTCGAATTTCGTGTCCGATTCCGACGCGCTGAAAAAAGTGAAAATTCGGCCATGGCTCCAGGATTTTGACATGGGCGCCAATTATAACGAAAAAATGATTCGGCTTCAGAAAAAGGCGGTTGAAGACGCGGCAAAACAAGTCGGTCAGGACGGAGCGTTCGGCTGGACCTTTTGGAACGCCGCGAATAATTACACGAATAAGGCGTTTGACCCTGAACAGAAGCAAGAATCAGGAATTAAGAATTAAGAATAAAATGAAGAGAATCATTGGTTTTTTATTTTTAGCCATAGTTGTTTTTTTGGTTGTCTTGGCATTTATTTATCGCTCAACAGTCGGCGATTTTCTTTATTTTGCGCGGAAAGAGCCGTTGCCGGCGCCCTTAGCCGCCAAAGATATTAAAAAACAGAATTCGCAAACCGCCCCACTTGTCCCGAGCGGAGCCGAGGGATTGCCAATAATCAAGGATCAGGCCGAAGAAGTTGCCGGACCCGTCCCGAGCGCGGTCGAGGAGCCGCAGGTGCAAGAATGGGAAAAAGCCAATGAAGCAAAAATGCCATTGCTTGCCGAAATAAATTTAGCCGTGCCCTTCACTTCCCAGGCGCCTTTTACGAATTGGGATTTGCCTTATAAAGAGAGTTGCGAAGAAGCGTCGGTTTTGATGCTGGATTATTTTTATCGCGGCGCGTCTTTGAATCCGGCGCTTGCTAATCAGGAAATTCTGAAGATAGTTGACTGGCAAAAAATAAAATTCGGCGCTTATGAAGATACTGACGCGGCTCAAACCGCCCAAATTCTTCGCGATTATTTTGGTTATAAAAATGTCCGCGTTTCTTACGACATCTCAATTGAGGATATTAAAAAAGAGCTTGCTTTAGGCAGGCCGGTTATTGTTCCGGCCGCGGGACAGCTTTTGCCCAATCCTTTTTTCCGCCAGCCGGGGCCCCTTTATCATATGCTCGTGATTAAAGGTTATAAAGACGGAAAATTTATCACCAACGACCCCGGAACGCGGCGGGGGGCCGATTTTCTTTATTCTTACGAAGGACTTTATAACGCGATTCATGATTGGAATGCCGGCAATGTTTACGCCGGAAGAAAGGCGATGATTGCGGTGGAGGATTGATCCATTTATCCACAACAGGATATTGATTGCCTTATCCGAAAAATGGTATAATAAAGTTATAATATAGAAAGCAGAATTATGAAAAAAAATCTCTCCATCTTATTTTTAATCATCATTCTCAGCGCGGCAATCGGTTTCAGTGTCCGTTTCGCCTTCGCCCAACTGGGCTGGGAAGAACCGGCAAATACTCCGCCGCTTGACAACGATATCCCGCTCTGGATTAAAAACGGCAATAATCTCTACCACACGACCGGCGGCAACGTCGGCATCGGTTCAACAAGTCCGGAGCAAAAATTAACCGTGGCAGGAACCATCAAATCAACTTCCGGCGGTTTTATGTTTCCTGACGGGAGCGTTCTGTCATCCGTTCCTGTTCCCGTTGCCTATTCCGCCGGCAAAAACCTTTCGCTCTCCGGAAATACTTTCGGCGTTATTGATAATCCCTCCATTGAAAGTTTAACCGCGTTCAGAAGCGGTGCCGGAATCGCCATAAACACCAGAGCGTGGGGCACTATGGGAACAAATTACGGTTTGTACGCGGCCGGGCAAGGAGCGGGCGCGGCAACAAATATAGGCGGCGGTTTTTCCGCGAACGGCGCGACGAATAATTACGCGATTTATCTTCCTGGCCCCACCGCCGACGCTAATAATTACGCGATTTACAGTTTATCGCCGGCTCAAAGTTATTTCGCGGGCCCCGTCGGCATCGGAACAACGAGTCCGGCGGCATCATTAGACATACTGGGTGATTTTAAAGTGCTTTCTAATAGATATCAATATAATTGGGGAGGCGCTCTTGTTGGTTATAAGACTCCTCGCTGCGATTGCGATACTTCTTCGTTGAGCCAAAATTGTGCCACCCCATTTTACACGGACACCGATCAGGGCGCGAGTTGTTACGACCAGTATCAGATCTATTCAATGGGGAATTGGAGAAACAGAAGTGCTCTTTATAAACAAACCGAGGTACAACCCGCCTTGTTTACCAATTTATACGGCTATGTTGGCATTGGAACTTTGACCCCGAAAGCCAAGTTATCTGTTGCCGGAAACGCGGTTATCGGCGCGGATTTTGTTGGTCAGGCGCTTCCGTCCTTAATTGATGGTTTAGCCGTGCAAGGCAGTGTCGGCATCGGAACAACGAGTCCGAGCGCGAAATTGGACGTCCAAGGCGCGATCTTTGCGTATAGTAAGATCAGCGGATCAACTTTAGAAAGCAGAAGCAATTTATTCCAAATAGATGCCAACACTCCTCAAAATTACGCAAAAGAGGTCGGCAAAACATATGTCGTGGAAATAGGGCCCGCGCAAGCCGGTACCGTCGTGAAATTGCCCAATTTCAAACAATTTTGCGATAGCGAGGTTGGGTACGGATGTGAAATCACAATCGGCATGAAAAATTTTGATTCGGGCAAGCCCGGTTTGACGGCATTCCGCGGACCTTATGCGTTTTCTTACAGTAGCGCGACGAACTGGTGGCGTGTTTCTAATGATGATATTTATGGCAAAGACAATGATAAGGTCGGGAATGATTTTACTAAGTGGGATTGCCGGTTTACGGACGCGGAGACCTCAACCAACGCCGATAACGGCAGAGCCGATAACGGACAGGGCTTCGGACTTCAGAATCTTAAAAATACCACAAGACAAGTTTGTGATTTTGAAGGTAATTGCTATACACGAAAAATTGAAGGCGATTATCCTGATTCTACAACCGGTTGCGTGTTGATTGTTCAAAACATAGCAGGGCCGCTTAAAAAGGTTGGTTATCTTACCAGCGGAATCCATACCGAGCAGGAGTGTACCGGCAACGGCGGAACGGTTACCACCGCCGGCGGGGCTAAAATTTGCCGACTTTCCGACGATTCCTGTCCTTCGGGTTGGACAAGTTATAATTCATGGAGCACTACTCAAGCAACTTCGTGTGGCGGGGCGGGCAAAAATTGTTTGGGGTTTGGCTGCGGCGGTCAGTCCAATTGCACCACCGGCAGTCACGCATGGTCAGATGCCAACCGGGAATCCTGCGGTTACAAAGATGAAGTATGCAGGTTATACGGTTGTTCCATAAATTCACAGACCTGTCACGCCAGTATAATCGAAGTCGGATGTTACTAAGCTTAACAGTAAACAGTTAACAGCAGACAAAAATGCTTGCGAATTCGCAAGCATTTTTGATTTCTTTTTAAGCAATTTTTGAGAAGTCCCTTAAAATTCTTTGCTGATTTTTCTTTTGAGCAATATGGAAAGCAATATCACTTCGCTGAACGAGCCGAGAAAGAAAGCAAAAGGCAGAGCGGACAGGCCGAAGTTCGGGGCGAGAGTAAAGCCGGCAAACGCGGCGATGATAAGTCCCGCGACGCTGATTAATACCGGAGTCAGGGTATTTTTGAGAGAATAAAAACTTCTTGCCAAAAGATGAATGGCGCTTTCGGTCGGAATAGCCAAAGAAAAGACGGCCAAGGTTTGCGCCGTCAGCCGGATGTTTTGTTCGCTGAATTTTCCGCCGCCGAAAAAAAGCCGGATAAAAAATTCGCCGAATAGATAAAGAAACAAAGCCGAGAGTCCTGTAAAGAGTAAAATATTTTTCAGCGTCTTAAAGAGGATTTTGAGATAAACCTCTTTATTTTTTTCTCCGGCGGCTTGGGAAAGAGCGGGAAACGCGGCCAAGCTGAAAGCGATGCCGAACAGCGACACCGGCACGCTCTGGAAATTTCTGGCAAGATTTAAAATCGCGATACTGCCGGCGGAAAGCGAAGAGGCGATGACGGCAAAAATCCAGAAATTCAACTGCTCGGTCGGCTGGCCGATCATTTTTGGAATCATCAGCCGGATGATCTGGCGGAAGCTTTGATTTTTAAAATTGACGGCAAATCGATAGCGAAAATTATGTTTAAGAATTCCGGCGATTCTGACGCCGAGATGCAAAAGCGCGCCGGCAAGCGTTCCGAGAACCGGGCCGAAGATTCCCAAAAAAGGACTTAAAAAAATTCCTCCGATTATTCCGAAATTGTAAAAAACCGGAGAAAGGCCGTAGGCGAAAAAGCTTTTGTAGCCGATGAGCATTCCGCCGAGCGCGTTGCTGAAAGTGAAAATCAGCGGCGAAAGGAGAAGAAGCCGCATTGTTTTTACCAGCGTTTCTCTGCCGGCCTCGTCAAAGCCCGGGGCGACAATAATCGCGAAATAATCGGCGAAAATGAAGATAAGCGAACCGAGCGCCAGCAAAACAATGATGCCGCTTGAGATGATTGAATTGGCCGTTTCAAACGCCTCCTTTTCATTTTTTTGGCTTATTAGCTGAGTAAAAACGGGAATAAACGCCGCGGCTAAAGCGCCTGAAATAAAGATATTGAGCAGTAAATCCGGGATAATGAAAGCGGCGTTGAAAATATCAAGCTCCCGGCCGGCGCCGAAAGTTTGGGCAAGCAGGCGGTCTCGCAAAAGCCCGAGAACGTAACTCGCGAAAGTGGTCGCGGTTAAAATCGCCGCTCCTGTCTTGAGCGAAGCCGAGAGGCCGCCGGCGATTTTTTTTTGATAAATTGCCAAGAAATTTTTTAAAACATTGAACATGTTTATGGTGATTTAAGTATATCTCATTGTTTATTTTTGTGAAGATTGGTAAGATGGATGGGTTATAGGTTACAAGTTTTGAGTTTTAATATTTATGATAATAATTGTCAATCTCCACCCCGGCGCTAAAACCGAAGAAATTATCCATCAGGGCGGACATATGTTAAAAATAAAAGTGAAGGCGCCGGCAAAGCGGGGGCTTGCAAACAAGGCGTTGATGAAATTGCTGGCAAGGCATTTTAATATTGACGCGGCTTTGATTAAAATAAAACAGGGCAGAAACCGCCGTAATAAGATACTTGAGATTCCCGACAATCACGGCGCCGAATTCGCCGGTTGAATTTTAAACCACCCCTTTGACGGGGTGGTTTTGTTGTTTATCGTTTAACGGTCTTGTAATTTGCTTTCGCCTCTTCAATCATTTTCTTCAACACGTCCATTCCGCCCTGCCAAAATTCCCGCTTGGAGATGTCAATGTCAAAAGACGAGAGAATTCTTGACGGGCTTTCGGAGCCGCCGGCCTCAAGGAGTCGGAGATATTTCGGAATAAACGCGTTTCCTTCTTTTTGATATTTCGCGTAAAGCGACAAGGTCAGGAGTTCGCCGAAGGAATAGGCGTAAACGTAAAAAGGGGTGTGGATAAAATGCGGGATGTACATCCACCAGTATTTGTAATCGTCGCCGAGCCGCACGGATTTTCCAAACATCTTCCGATTGGCTCTGAGCCAGAAATCATTTATGGCTTCAACCGCCAATTCCCCTTTTTCCCCGCGGGTCTTATGCGCCTCGCTTTCAAATTCATACATTATAATTTGCCTGAAGGACGAGGCAAAAATATCTTCAATTTTGCCGCAGAGAAGCGACACTTTCTCTTTCGGAGACGTGGCCGAGTTTTTCAATGCGTCGAACACGAGCATCTCGCCGAAAACCGAAGCGGTTTCGCAAAGCACAAGCGGAGCGCCTAAAGAGAAGTATCCTTTGGGTCTTGCCAGCCAGGCGTGTATCGCGTGGCCGAGTTCGTGTCCGAGAGTCATCACGTCCCGCCGGCTTCCCAGAAAATTCAGGAAGACGTAGGGATGCAGATCGGCCGTCACGAAAGAACAAAACGCCCCTCCTCTTTTTCCGTCACGGGGTTGAGCGTCAATCCAGCCGTCGTCAAAAAATTTTTGAGCAATTTCCGCCATCTCCGGAGAAAATTTTCCGAACGACTCAAGAATGATGTCTTTCGCCTCTTCAAAGCCGACCTTCTTTTCCGCCGCGGTTATCGGAGCGTAGCGGTCATAGTCATGGAGTTCTTTGTATCCCAAGATTTTTCTTTTCAGGGCGTAATAGTCGGAAACAAGGCCGCGGTTTCGGTCGCAAACTCCGACGATCGTTTCAACGACCTCTTTTGAGACCTCGTTTGCCAAGTGCCGCGCTTGCTGAGGATAAGAGTATTGTCTCAGCCGGTCTTCAATCGCTTTGTCCTGAACCAGGGTGTTATAGATAAAGGCGTGAAATTTGGCGTTTTGTTTAAGCCCCCGGCTTAACGAGTCGGCCGCTTTTCGGCGCGATTCCCGGTCCGGGCTGTATAACAGAGCAAGAATCCGCGACTGATTGAGGATTTGTTTTTTGCCGCCTTTCGCGATATCGTATTTTGCGTTTGAGGTCAGTTCCTCAAAAAGCCGGGCAAAAGCGCTTGCTCCGGTCAGGTCTTTGTCGGCGATAATTTTTTCCTCGGCTTCCGAGAGTTTGTGCCGCTTGAAAGAACGGACGACCTTGACGAAATGAGCGTATTTTTTAAGTTCCGGCGCTTTTAAGAATCGCTTGATAGCGGCTTCGGGCAGATCGGCCAATTCAAGGTCAAAAAACAGAAGATGTTTTGATATTTCGGTCGTTTTTTCTTCGATTTTTTTGACGAAAGCCCGGGTCGTTTCGTTCGCGTCGGCGGCAAAAACCAGTTGGGCAAAATAGCCCGGCTTTGAACTTTGCTCCGAAATTTCTTCAAGTCCGATAAGCGCTTTCGCCAGTTTTTCCGCCTTCAAATTCGGAGAATTTATCTTGCCTTTATATTGTTTTTCGAATCGGATTGCCCGCTTCAGCCAATTCTTTAAATCCCGTTCAATCCTCGCGTCGTTAACCCCGGAATACAAATCGGATAAATTCCAGGAAGGGATGGTTGATTTTATTTTATTAATGTTCTTGGCCATAGTTTTCTCCTTTGTTGAGATATTTCTTAGATTATAATTTTATTGTCCTCCGGTCAAGTTTTCACGATATTGACTTTGCCCTAGGAAAGTTTATATTGGTGTTGAATCAGAGTTTTGAAAAAAGAGGTTGCCAATGGCCGAGATTCGCAAAGAAAAAACAATTACTAAAACAAAGCAAGTGGATCTTTTAAAATATATTAAGAAGGCCTTCCCGAAAGTGGGAACGTCTCATCACGCTTCCAGCTTGATTTACAAACTCCAAGGTTCCGATTCGTGGCATCCGAATATATATTTTACGGCTGATGAATTGAACGATACCTTGGATAAATTGCTGCAACCGAACGAGAAGTTTCAATTAAAACTGCGCGTTCTTGACTTAAACGAAGACGGTTATCGGTTTGAATTGGAAAGAATAAAATAAACATAAAAATTTTTGTGCCGTAACTATTCGGCACTTTTTGTTTTTAGGTTGGACAGAGCGGTGAAGATATTATATTGTTTTAAATATGACGGCAGAGAATTTCTCGTTTAAAATGGTAAAAAAGGACTCAAAAACCGGCGCCCGGGCCGGGATTTTAAGAACGTCTCATGGAGAGATTAAAACGCCCGCCTTTGTGACTGTGGGGACCCAGGCGACGGTAAAAGCGCTTAGTCCGGAGGAATTGAAGGGGCTTGGCGCGCAAATTGTCTTGGCAAACACTTACCATCTTTATTTGCGACCCGGCGAGGAGGTAATTGAAAAGATGGGCGGTTTGGGAAAATTTATGAACTGGGACGGCCCGACAATGACCGATTCCGGCGGGTTTCAGGTTTTCAGTTTGGGTTTTGGCATTGAGCACGGCGTCGGGAAAATCGCGAGCATTTTCCCGTCGGAAGAATTCGCGGACAAACCCAAAGAGGCGCGCCCGAAACTCGCGAAGATTGATGAAGACGGCACGACTTTTACTTCGCACATTGATGGCTCAACGTGTCGGCTTACGCCCGAAAAATCAATTGAAATTCAGCAAAAACTCGGAGCCGACATTATTTTGGCCTTTGACGAGTGCACCTCGCCTTTGCACGACTATGAATACACAAAAAATGCTTTGGCGCGCACTCACCGCTGGGCCGAACGTTCGCTTAAAGCAAAGACAAATCCAAAACAGGCGTTATTCGGCATTGTCCAGGGAGGGGAGTATGAGGACTTGCGCAAAGAGAGCGCGAAATTTATTTCTTCGCTCGATTTTGACGGCTTCGCCATCGGCGGCTCTTTGGGAAAATCAAAAGAAGATATGCACCGCGTCTTGGAATGGACCAACGAGATTTTACCGGAGGAAAAGCCGCGGCACCTTTTGGGAATCGGCCGGCCTGAGGATATTTTTGAAGGCGTTGAACGGGGAGTGGATATGTTTGATTGCGTGATGCCGACTCGTGTCGCGAGAAACGGAACTTTGCTTGTCGGCAAGGAGCGGCTTAACATTACCAACGCCGAATTCGCGGCCGACCCGAATCCGCCCGATAAATCCTGCCGCTGTTACACCTGCTCAAATTACAGCCGGGCTTATCTCAATCATCTGTTTAAGGCAAAAGAAATTCTTGGCCATCGCCTCGCGAGCATTCATAATTTGTATTTTATTGTTAATTTGGTTAAACAAATTCGGCAGTCCATTACAGAAGACAGGTTTTTAGAATTTAAAAAAGAGTTTCTGCGTTCTGGATAACTTTACAAAGCCCCCTTCAATCAGTCGTAATATTAAAAAACGCTCCAGGGACTAAATTTTTAAAATCGCTTAACCCCAACCTCGCAGACTCGGTTGGCCGCCCCCGCCTACGATTTTCAAAATTTGTCCCCTCCGCTTGTTGCTAAAATTCCGTCAAATCGTTCAGGAGGTTTTGTTAAGTTATCAATTTTTATGTTTTACGTCATTTGCCATAATATCCGCAGCGCTTATAATGTCGGTTCTATTTTCCGGACCGCCGACGGAGCGGGAGTAACCAAGATTTTTCTTTGCGGTTACACTCCAACGCCGCCTAGGCCCGATATCGCCAAGGTCGCTTTGGGCGCGGAAAAGTCCGTGCCGTGGGAAAAATGCTCCCAAACTTGGCGATTGATTGAGCGGCTTAAGAAACAGGGCGTTCAAATTATCGCTTTGGAACAGCACCCTAAAAGCGTTTTTTATGATAAATTCAAGCCGAGGTTCCCTCTGGCTCTTATACTTGGTTCCGAAGTCAAAGGTCTGCCGAAATCAATTTTAAGGCGCTGTTCCAAAATCGTAGAAATTCCGATGTTCGGCAAGAAAGAATCACTTAATGTTTCCGTGGCTTTCGGGATTGCCTCCTATCAAATTGCGAAATTTCGCAAAAGCTGATATATTTAAAAATATGAGGATTCATTTCTTTGCAACCAAAGCTCATACAGAGAACGCAAAAAAGATACCCCAAATTCTGAAGAAAGCCGGGTGCCATGTCAGTTTTGAATTTTTGGAAACGGAAAAAAGATTGAAACAAGACATTGCCGACGAGAAAAAAGCGGATGCGATTATTATTGAGATTGCCGAAGAACCTTCTTTTCTGGCGCTTCGGATTGCTTCCGTCCTGAACGAGAAAAAACCGGTTTTACTGCTCTATTCGGAAACCTCCCCGGTTGGAGACGATTTGCGTTCTCTTGCCAGCGAAACAATGTTTCGTTATTTGACGATCGCGGCTTATAATTCCAAGAACTTGCCGGAAGTTTTAAGAGAATACGTAAAGACCCTGAAAAAAGAAAAAGAAGCCGCGGCGCGTTTTAATTTCATTCTCAACTCCGATTTGGAAAAATTTTTAAATTGGGTGCCGTTCGGGAAAAAGACGGCCAAATCCGATTTTGTCCGAGAGTTGATTCGGGAGGCGATGGAAGAAGACGAAGAGTACCGAGCATTTTTAAAGAAAAAACGATAAAACGGCAGAACCGTAAATCGCGAACAAAAAGCCCTGAAGGGCTTTTTGTTTTAGTTATCCACAAGCCGAAAAACGAGTGATGGACAATCTTTTCGTATTTGATATAATGTGTATATACACATCATAATAAATCAAAATGCAAAAATCCCCTCAATCCCGCCAAGGCGGGACAAAAATTAAAATCAGAAAGAAAAAGATTTTATTGATTGAAACCAACGCCGTTATTGATAAAATTTACAGAATTATTTTTTCGCGCGAAAAAGATTTGGAATTTCGGGCGATTAATGATTTTAAAGAATTGGAAAAAATCGCGGCCAAGTTTAAGCCCGACTTAATTCTGTTGGGAGTGCATTTTCCCAATGACCGAGATTTGGAATTCGTCAGGATATTGAAAAATCATCGGGAGTTAAAAAAAATCCCCATTATTATTTTGGGGCCGGGACATGATTTGGTGAGCGAAAAGTATTTTAGGGCAGGCGTTGAGGAAATGATTGACGTTTCCCGTCTGCCGCTTGACGCGATAGTTCAAAAGGTCAAAAAGACGGCGCCTTAAGTTTTTTTCTTTTTAATTTGCCATTTTGAGAGAGACGATTTATTATTAGATAAATCGTCTTTTTAATTTACCCCGTTAGAAGTCCGGCAATGTTCCTGTCGTTATAACCACGGGAAGGCAAAGCCGACTTACGTCTCCGTCCATGCCACAACATCTGATGCGGCATGACTTCTAACGGGGTTTACTTCGTTTATGACTTTCACCGTTCGCGATCTGCCGTTGTCCGAAAGGCCTCGGGAACGCCTGCAAAAGCACGGCGAAGAGGCGTTGTCCGTCCATGAACTGCTGGCTTTAATTCTGGGTCGTGGTTCTAAAAATGATTCGGTGCTGAATTTGGTTCAGCGGCTTTTAAGCCATTTCGGCGGTTTGGACAAATTGGCCTCGGCCGGATTAGAGGAACTTGCGCGAATCAAAGGCATCGGCCCGGCAAAAGCCGCGCAAATCAAGGCGGTTTTTGAATTGGGCAAAAGAAGCTTAAGTTCGTGGGATAAAACGGAAAAAACGAAAATTTCCTCGGCCGAAGACGTTTTTAAGCTGTTCGGCCAAAGATTGAAGGCGAAGAAAAAAGAACATTTTTTGGTTTTATTGCTTGACGCGCGAAATCGCCTTATTAGGTCCGTTGAAATTTCCGTCGGAAGTTTGGACGCGAGCATCGTTCACCCGCGCGAGGTCTTTAAGGAAGCGATAGGCGAATCGGCGAGCCGGCTTATCCTCGTCCACAACCATCCTTCCGGCGACCCCAAACCCTCGGAAGCCGACATTGAAATAACCGGACGGCTTGCCGCGGCGGGCAAAATTTTGGGTTTGGAAATTTTGGATCACGTCATCATCGGAAATAAAAGCGCGAGCAGTTTGAAAGAAGAAGGATTGTTTTGAGATTTGCCATTTTTAATGAAGTATTGTAAAGTAACAAGATGAGTAACGTAAAAACCAACTCAATACTGATTCAGGCGGAAACTCTCGCGCGCGGCGCCGATTCGACGTTCAACAGTCCGAGCCGCGGAAGTATGACTTTGAGAGAAGTGATTGACGATATCGTTTCTTTCACCAATAAGGATCTGAAAGACGAGTATAAAATAGTTATAGGAACCGATTCCCAGGAAAATCATAACGGCGTGAATTTCGTTAGTGCCGTGGTGGTTCATCGAGTCGGCCGCGGCGGCAGATATTTCTGGCGCCGGCTTTATAAATCAAGCATCAAAAATTTGCGGCTGAGGATTTACGAAGAAGCGAACTTGTCGCGCGCTTTGGCCGAAGAAGTTATTGAGCTTCTCGCGAAAAGCGGCGGATTACCCTGCAGCCTGGAGATTCACATTGACGTCGGAATGAACGGCCCGACGAAAGCGATGATTAACGAAGTGGTGGGAATGGTTCGCGGTTCCGGCTTTGAAGTCAAAACAAAACCGGACGCTTACGGCGCTTCAAACGTAGCGGATAAATACACTTAAAGAAATTTCCAATTTAGACATGGCATATCCAGAACGGCCAAAGAGGCCGGAGATTCCAAAGACGGCGGAAACCGTGGCCTTGCCGGAGTCGGAAAAACAAGAACCGGAGGAAAAGACCGTTTACGGTTCTTTTTTGGACGCGGTTGAAGAGTGCCGGGGCAAAATTGACGCCGGAGAATTTAAGTCGCCGCGCGAGTTTTTCGCGATTTCCCGGCCGGTTTTGTTGCGTCAAAAAGGAGACCTTGTTAAGCATTATCTTGAAAAACAAGGACTTTTGAAAGGCGGAGCCGAGGTTGGCAGGGCGTTTAATCTGCTTATGAGCTGGGACATCAATTCTCAACTTGTCCGTTACCCGGCCATGCCGGACACAATTGATTTTTCTTCAATCGCGGACAAGGAATCAATTGAAGAGTATTCGCGCGAATATCCTTTTGCCGCGGTTGACGCCTTTAATGTCGCCGCCTCCGACGATTTTCTTGAACTTTTTGATAAAAATTCAATTAAAAATTATCTGCGGAAATACCCCGGGGATGTCGTGGGTGTTTGGGCGCACACGAAATCGGAAAAGTTCCTTGATTTAATAGGCGAGGAGTGCGTCAAAGAATATTCAAGGCAAAATCCGAAAGGCGCCCTTGAAGATTTCGTTCACGCTCCGCCGAAAGTTTTCGGCTGGCTGGACAAAGAGGCGATAAAGAAATATTCTTCCGAAGATCCCCGCAACGCCCTTTTTCGGTTTTCAAAATCCGCTTCCGAAGAGCTTTTTGATTTGTTTGACAAAGAATCAATCAAAAAAAGCGCGAGGGAAGATCCGGCGGCCGCTCTTAACATACTTGTCCTCCATTTTGACGAGGTTGAGAAAAAAACGAAAAAGATTTTTGAAATATTGGATAAAGATTTTCTGAAACAATTTTTTCATGATTTTCCGGAGTATGTTTTTAATCTCTGTCTCCGCGTCAATTCCAAAACGCTTCTTGATTTGATTGATTTTCGGCAAATGAAAGAAACCCTCGCCAATTTGGAAGAGGTCGCCGATAATAGACGGATGAGTGAGCCGGAAGACGTTTTATTGGATCTAAGTCCGGGCGTTCGGATGTTTACAAAAAACAGGGCGCTGTTAGAAAGATCGGATTTAAGGGATTTCTATTCCAAACTTCCCGAGAATTATTTTAAAGAGCGTCTGGAGCGCTTCAAGGAAGAGCGGAGAAATAAAACCGCCGATTTAATAAAAAAAGGTTTTCTTAAAAACGAAACGGAACTGTCCATTGATTTAACGGACAAAGAGCTCGCCGATTTAAACAAGGACTTTGATGGGCTCTTTGAAGAAAACGCGAAATTGAAAGCCGACGAAAAACTTTCCACAATCGGCGCGGAGATAGAAGTTCTGAATAACGAAAGAGCGGAAATCCGCCTGCCCGTCGTCAGCAGGGAAAATATAAAGCCGCTGTTGCAATTTTTCAGCGACTTCTCCGTTCTCACTTTTCAAAAATTTGACGAGGTTCGCAAATCCTCGCCAGAGAAATTTCCAGGGTATCCTCATTCAAATCTTCATCTTAATTACAGTTTAACCGAAGAACAATGGCAAACGTCGCTCAAGTACGGCGACGTTTTGGAAGACATTTCCTGGTGCTATTCCATGGCCTATTCTCCGTTTTCGCGGCTTGCTTATTTGGACGGAGGACATGGCAGGGACAAGTGGAACAGTAACGACACGGATGTAGATATAATAAACCCGAAAACCTCGGGCAGATACCAGGTCAGGTATTTCAGCTTAGGCGGTTCAAAAAACGAAATCAAGTCGTCGTTAATCGGTATTTCCAAAATCAGCGCTTTATTGCCGGAGCTTTTTGAGAACTCCCAAAAACTCGAAAGAATCAAAAATTTTTTGAAAGAAAACGACGAAATCAAAAATCGCGCGCTTGAATTGAGATGGATTCGGGAGCAGGTCGGTCAATTGGACGAGAAGCGCAGAGATATGTCTTCGTCAATTTCCACGCTGAAAGAGCTTGACCAAAAAAACAGCAAGTTTAGAAATTATTTTGCCAAAGTTCAGGAGATGATGCAGATTGAATTGGCGAGATTCGCTTAAACCCCGTTAGAAGTAGGACACCCGCCACAACGGGTGTCTGCAGACCGTCCCAAAACCGTCATTCTGAGCGATAGCGAAGAATCTCTACCCGTAAAGATGGCTTAAACAAGAGATTCTTCACTTCGTTCAGAATGCCAAAAGCCGTTTTTTGTGAGTTTTCGGATGGTCTGACTTCTAACGGGGTAAAAACGTATGACGAAAATTTACACGGTCAGCGAATTCAATAGCGCGTTGAATGAGATGTTTGAAGAAATGCGGGTCGCGGTTGAAGGCGAGGTGAGCGAATTTAAGGTCAGCCAGAACAAGTGGCTGTTTTTTAATTTGAAAGACGAGGAAGGGATTTTGAGATGCTTCGCGACCGTTTTTCAAATTAAAAATCCGATTCTTGAAGACGGCTTGAAAGTCAGAGTTTACGGCTATCCAAAAATTCACTCAAAAAGCGGAAATTTTTCTTTTACCGTTTTGAAAGTTGAACCGGTCGGCGAAGGCGCATTAAAAAGAGCGTATGAAATCCTAAAAAATCGCCTTGAAACGGAAGGGCTTTTCGCGCCGGAAAGAAAGCGGGCATTGCCGAGATTTCCCCAAACCATCGGCCTGATTGCTTCAAAGGACTCGGCCGCGTATTCCGACTTCATAAAAATTCTAAAGGCCCGTTGGGGCGGCTTGAAGATTCATTTAATCAATGTCGCGGTTCAGGGGCAGGAAGCGGTTCCTCAGATTGTCGGGGCGTTTCAATGTCTTAATGAGTCAAATTTAGAATTTGATTTGGTCGCCTTAATCAGGGGCGGCGGTTCGCTTGAGGATTTGCGGGCGTTCAATTCCGAAGAAGTTGTCCGCGCGATATTCGGTTCGTGCTTTCCGGTCGTGGTCGGAGTCGGCCACGAACGGGACGACACTCTGGCCGACTTTGCCGCGGATTTGCGCGCGTCAACTCCTTCAAACGCCGCGGAACTTATCGTCCCCGACAAGGAAGAAGTGCGGCGGGAATTTGAAACGGCAAAACGCGGTTTTATCGCCGCTCAAAGATTTTGGTTTGAAGAAAAGGCCGAAGCAATTGAAGATTCAGTTGATCGTTTGAAAAGCATTATCGGGAAAAAAGCCGCCGATTTTTCGGCATCTTTGGCGAATTTTTTTCATCAGGCGGAAATTTGGCGCAAAGACCTGGTTCAAAAAAAGATCGCGGCCGCGAATTGCATTTTTCGCATGGAATTGAATTTCAAAAAACACGTTCAGGAAATCAAGAATCGCCTGAATTTGTCCGAAAAAATCATTTTGGCTTTGAATCCCGAGTCCCTGCTGGCCCGCGGCTACGCCGTTGTTTTTAAAGACGGCAAGGCGGTCAGGAGTGCCAACGAGCTGGACATAGACGACAATGTCAGGATAAAATTATTCAAAGGCGGGTTCTGGTCAAAGGTTCTGAAAAAAGAGTAAAAAGCTTTTTAATAATTTAATAAGATAAGCGCGGTAAAGGGGGTGATGAGATGGGTCTGGTTTGGATTTTCTTGCTGGCTTTGGCGTTCATGCCGACTTGTTTTGGTTTATCCTTTTTTATAGTGTATCAAATATGGCTGATTCGCCGGCCGGAACCTTTTTTTAATCAAACTCCGGCTTTGCGCAAATTATACGAATTCGCGAAGGAAAACAATATTCGCCTGATTCGGACCGGGGACAGCTGGAGTATCGGATGTTTTGGTTTGTCTCTTAACTTTCTGTTCGTCGGAAAAAACATAAGATTTGCTTTAAGCCGCAACGGGCTTGAGGAGATTGCTTTTGCCCATGAATTGGGACATTTTTTGATTTTCCGGGACGGAAAGATGTCCAAATGTCCTCATAAAGGCATTCGCTGTCGCCTTGAATATGAGTTTGAAGCGTGGAACAGGGGTTTGCAACTTTTGGAAGGGTTAGGTTTCCGGGTTGACCGCCGGGAATACTGGAAGGTCGGGGCGTTTTGCATAATCAGTCATTGGCGAAGTTTTTCCGAAGAGGAGTGCCAGGAATTATTCAAGGACGGATGTCCTCTGGGCGTCAAAATTTGTTTTTCGGATTTGAAAGAGCCGTTTGAGACGCTTTTCATGTCCGTCGACAATCATGTGGAGATGATGTGGATTTTAGCCAACGTTTACGAGCATTATCTTCCGCCAAAGAAAATCATTTCAAATTCCGAATAAAAAGCGAAACAAAACGTTTCGCTTTTTTAATTTTTATGGAAACTATTGAATTTCGCAATAAATCGTTGTAGAATAAAAATTATGGGACAGAAAAACGAAAAATTTGATTTTGAAGAAGCATTAAAGGAAATCAACCAAATTGCCGATGATTTTGAGCGCAAGGACATTGCTTTGGAAGAGGGCTTGAAAAAATTTGAACGCGGCTTAATGCTCGCCGAAAAATGCAAAAGCCGCTTAAAAGAAGTGGAAAACAAGATTGAAGAGATAAAAGTGAAGTTTAAGGACGCGATAAAAGAAGAGGAAGAGTAAACATGAGCGTATGGACACTTTGGTTTTGGACATAGAAACGCAAAATTCTTTTTTTGACGTTGGAGGGAAGCAAAATTTGGCCCTGCTTAAGGTTTCGGTTGTTGGGGTTTATTCTTACGACGCCAACAGCTTTTTTACTTTTGAAGAACCGGAATTAGCCGAGCTTGAGCGGATGATAAGCGGAGCCGCGAGAATCGTCGGTTTCAACATCAAAAAATTCGACATGCCGGTTTTGGCGAAGTATTTTTCTTGTGCTGTGGATAAAATTCCGGTTTTTGACATTCTGGAAGAGGTGAGCAACGTTTGCGGTTTCAGGATCGGCCTCAACAGTTTGGCCGAGTCAACTTTGGGCGAAGGGAAAAGCGGCCACGGATTGGAGGCGATTGAATTGTTCAGGCAGGGAAAGATGGAGGACTTGAAAAAATACTGCCTTGACGACGTGCGGCTTACAAGAGATCTTTATGAGTATGGCTTAAAAAACGGCCGTCTGATAATTTCTTCAAGGGACGGCCGAAAGTACCCGATAGAGGTGAATTGGCAAAGAGCGCTTGCGGCGGCCGACACCCAGGAAAACAATCTCCGCCTTTTTTAATTTCGCAAGTTTATGTCTACGCCGAAAAAAGTTTATTTTGACTATGCCGCTTCCACTCCGGTTGACCCCGGGGTCTTAAACTCAATACTGCCGTATTTTGGTGAAAAGTACGGCAACGCGGCTTCAATCCATTCTTTCGGCCAGGAGGCGCAAATCGCGATTGACGAAGCCAGAACAAAAGTCGCGAATTTTTTTGAGTGTTCTTTCAGTGAAATTATTTTTACCGGCTCGGCCACGGAAAGCATAAATCTCGCGATTCGGGGAGCGATTAAGGCGTCTTGGGCGGCGGTAAAAGACAAGAAACCGCACATTATAACTTCGCGAATTGAGCATGAAGCCGTGCTTGACACTTGCCGCGATTTGGAGAAGGAGGGAGTTGAGGTCACTATTCTGCCGGTGAACGCCGACGGATTCGTCAAACAGGAAGACGTTAGAAGCGCGCTGAAAGAGAACACTGCCCTTGTTTCAATAATGTACGCGAACAACGAGATTGGAACGATTCAGCCGATCAAAGAGATCGGCCGGATCGTCAAAGAAGTTAGGAGAGAGCGCGGCGGAGTATATCCTTTGTTTCATACCGACGCGGTTCAGGCCGTTAATTTTCTTGATTGCGGCGCGGAGCGGCTCGGGGTTGACCTTTTGAGTTTTTCCGGCCAGAAAATTTACGGACCCAAGGGAGTGGGCGGATTATATCGCAAAGAAGGAATGTCGATCAAGCCGATTATAACCGGCTCGGGACAGGAATTCGGTTTGAGGTCCGGCACTTCCAACGTCCCGTTGATCGTCGGTTTGGCGGAAGCAATCGCTTTGTTGTCGGAAATGAAAAAATTGGCCGGACAAATCGAACAACTCCGCGATCGCCTGATTGAACGCGTCATAAAAGAAATTCCCGGAGCAAAGCTCAACGGCTCTTTGGAAAATCGCCTGCCCAACAACGCGAATCTGAATTTCGGAGCGGTTAAAAGCAAGATTGATTCAAGTTTGATCGTTGCTCTTGATCTGGCCGGCTTCGCGATTTCCGCCGGTTCGGCCTGCCAATCCAAAGCCCAAAAACCGTCACACGTTCTGACGGCTATCGGCCTGTCGCCGCTGGATGTGAAAAAAAGCATTCGCGTTTCGCTCGGCAAAACCACGACCATGGAAGAAATTGACGGGTTAGTTGAGGCGTTGAAAAAGATATTGGAAGCGTGACGGATTGATTTTTCGCGTAAAATTTGGTAAAGAAAAAGGGCCAACTTGGTTTTCAAGTCGACCCTTTGCGAGACATTGGTTCGGTTCTTTTAATAGTACTCGATTGCGCTGTTTTCCTTCAGAATCTCCAACGCACGCGCGATTCTTTTCTTGTGGCTGTTGTAAACCGTGCTCGGAAGACGGTTTATCGGAAACCAGGCGGCGGTAATCGTGTCGTCGCCGGCCGTTGTTTTTATCCGGCCACCGGCGATCTTTCCGGTCACGATCAGCACCATGTGATTGTTGCCCCGCATTTCGTAATCAAGCAGGGTTACGCTGTCCTGTTCCAGAACATATCCGGTTTCTTCAAGAACTTCTCTGGCGGCGGTGTGTTTTTCTCCTTCGTCGCCGTCAACGCCTCCGCCGGGCATTCCCCAGCCCTTCGGTTTGAGCGCGCCGTTCGGCAGATACTTAGGCGCGTTTTCCACCAGCAGGATTTCTGTCGCGTCTCCTTCCTCTCTCATCAGCGCCACAAAAACGCTCTTACTTGCTTCCTGTTCCTGTTCTTCGTCCATTTCTTACCCCCTTTGTTTTCGGTTTTTAAGGTTTTTGGATTAGATTGCAAAAATCCAATTTAAACAAATTATATCAAATATTTACTACTATGTCAAGTGAAAACCCTCAAGACAATTTAAAACAAACAATTTTGATAAGCGTTCTTGTCAGTTTCGTGACCGCTCTTGTCGTAGGTTTCGTCTCCGGCGGAGCCGGCTCTTTCGCGTTTCCGTACTGGCTGAAAACCGAAATTGGACGGCTTTCCGAACAACCGATTATAAAAGAGATAGTTAAACCTTCGGCGCCGGAAGCCGCGGTTCAGACACAGGAAGAGCTTATCGTCAAAGTCGTCAAGGACGCTTCGCCGTCCGTTGTAAGCGTAATCGCGACCAAAGATTTGCCGGTGGTGGAGCAGTATTTCGGCGAGCCGTTCGGTGGCGATGAATTTTTCCGCCAATTTTTCCCGGAATTTCAAGTTCCGCAGTACCGGCAAAAAGGAACCGAGAAGAAAGAGATCGGCAGCGGCACCGGCTTTATTGTTTCAAGCGACGGTTTGATTGTAACCAATAAACACGTTGTTTCGGACACTGAAGCCGAATACACGGTTTTAACTAACGACGAGAAGAAATACGCGGCCAATGTCCTGGCGCGAGACCCGGTTCAGGACGTCGCGATTTTGAAGATTGAAAAAACCGGCCTGACGCCTCTGCGGCTCGGCGATTCCGACAAAGTTCAGATCGGCCAAACCGTCATCACGATCGGCAACGCTTTGGGCGAATTCCGCAACACGGTCGGCGTCGGCGTCGTTTCTGGCCTTTCCCGCTCTATCGTCGCTTCGGGTCCCGGTACGCCGGCCGAGTCAATCGAAGGAGTGATTCAAATCGACGCGGCGATCAATCCGGGAAATTCCGGCGGTCCGCTTCTGAATTTGAACGGTGAAGTGATAGGAGTGAATACAGCGATGGTCTCGGGCGCCCAAAGCATCGGATTCGCTTTGCCGATAAATAAGGTTAAAAAAGACATTGAAGACGTCAAGCAAATGGGAAAAATAATCTATCCGTTCCTCGGCATTCGCTACGTCTTAATCACGCAGCAGTTGAAAGAAAAAAACAATCTTTTGGTTGACTACGGCGCTTTGGTGACAAGGGGCGAGACGCGGGAGGAACTGGCCGTTACTCCGGGTTCTCCGGCGGACAAAGCAGGAATTTTGGAGAACGATATTATTCTTGAAATTGACGGAATCAAAATAGACAAAGAACGCACGCTGGCGAAAATCATTCAGGACCATAAAGTCGGCGACGAAATTGCTTTGAAAATTTTAAGCAAAGGAGCGGAGAAAACGGTTAAAGTTAAATTGGAGGAAAGAAAATAACGCAAAGATTGCTAAATATCTTTACAGCCAAATGTCTTTGACATTTGGCTGTTTATTTTATACGCTTAATTTAGTTAAAAAGGCCCTTTGAAAATTAAAAAGGCAGGTGGAAAATGAAAGCGCTGATGGCCGTCTTTTTGGTCTTCTTATTCGCTTTGAACGGCTGCGCGGCCGTTAACGACAGTTTTATTCACGGCAAATCTTTCTCCCCGATTCTGGAAACGCCGCCGAATTATTTTGAATACGCAAAGGACGATTTTGATTCCCCGGCAAGCCAGTATCGGATCGTCTTGGAAAAGGAAGAACCCCGCTACCAAATTTTTCAGGTCAGTTTCGCTTCGGCGATGTCAACCGATCCGGCGAATGATTCGGTCGTGTTTCATTATATAAAACAGAAAAGATCGGGAAAAAAGCCGCTCGTCATAATTTTGCCGATCATGGGCGGCAGTTACTTTTTTTCGGAGCATTTCGCCGCGACTTTGGCCGATTCGGGATTCAACGCGATTTGGCTTGAGCGAAAAGGCAAGTTGTTTCAGGCCGGCGTTTTGGAAAAAGCGAAAACCGTTGAGGAGCTGAAAGAATCGCTTATCTACACGCGGGAAGTTTATCGCCAGACCGTCATTGACGCCCGACGGGTGATTGACTGGGCTGAAACTCGGACGGAGATCGACGCCGGAAAAATTGGGATTGCCGGAATCAGTTTGGGAGCGGTCATGTCAGCCACGGTTTTGGGGGTTGAGCCGCGTTTGAAAGCCGGATTTCTGATGCTTGGTGGCGGAGACATCGCTTATGTTTTAACCGCCAGCCGGGAAAAGGGAATTAAAAAAAATCGGGAAAAAGTTCTTAAAAATCTTTCCCTGTCGGAAGAAGAATTATACGAAACGGCTCGCGAAATTTTCGCTCCGGTTGAACCGCTGAATTACGCGAAGAACGTCAGTCCCGAACGGATTTTCATGATAAACGCTTATTTTGACAGAGTGGTTCCTTCCCGTTCTTCCGATCTGCTCTGGAAAGCGATGAATAAACCGGAAAGAACCGTGTTGATTTGGGGGCATTACACCGCGGTTCTGGACATCGGCTTCGCTGATAATAAAATGATTGAACATTTCGGAAAGCGTCTGCGATAAAATTACAGAATCAAATAACAAAGCCACGCTAAGCGTGGCTTTTATTTACTACTTATTTTTGTTTCTTCAATTCTTCTTCAACCAGAACGCGGCGAAGCACTTTGCCGACTATGGTTTTGGGCAACTCCTTTCTAAATTCAATGATTCTCGGAATTTTGAATTTTGCCAGTTCCCGTGAACAGAAATTGAGGATTTCTTGTTCGCACGGGCTTTCGTTTTCTTTTAAGATGATGTACGCCTTGATAATCTCGCCCCTGAATTTTTCGGGGTCCGGCAGGCCGACCACCACGGCTTCCTTGATTTTCGGATGGCGGAAAAGGACTTCTTCAACTTCCCGCGGATAAACGTTCTCGCCGCCGGTTTTTATCATGTCCTTCTTTCGGTCAACGATGTTGAAAAATCCGTTTTCATCCATTACCGCGATATCGCCGGTGTGAAGCCAGCCGTCTTTGAGGGTTTCCGCGGTTTCTTCCGGTTTGTGCCAGTAACCTTGCATAACCTGCGGCCCTTTTATTAAAAGTTCTCCAGGCTGATTCGGCCCGAGTTCCGAACCCGTTTCCAAATCGACGATTTTGGCGTCCGTGCCGGGCAGAGGCAGACCGATACTGCCGATTTTTCTTGAGATCCTTGAGAACGGATTGACATGAGTCACCGGAGACGCTTCCGAAAGACCGTAGCCCTCAACAACCATCGCGCCGGTGATGCTTTCAAATTTTTCCTGCACCTCCTGATGGAGGGGGCCGGCGCCTGAAATGCAATATTTGATTGACTTGAGATTGTATTTACGCGTTTCAGGATTGCCGTTGATTGCCAGGTACATCGCCTGAATTCCCGGGAAAACCGTGGTTTTGTATTTTTGAATCGCCTTTAAAACATCCTCGGTTTTGAATTTCGGCAGAAGGACTAAAGTCGCGCCGAGTGAAACGCCGACATTCATGCAGGCCGTCAGACCGTAAACATGGAAAAACGGAATGACGCCTAAAAAAATCTCTTTTCCGGCTCTTAAGTCAGTCATCCATTCCCGGCACTGCCAGACATTTGCGACGAGATTATTATGAGTTAGGATCGCGCCTTTGGCCAAACCGGTCGTTCCGCCGGTGTATTGCAGTTGGGCCGGCGATTCCGGTTCTCTTTGAAGCCGGGCGTGAAGGGAACGGAAACAAAGATGTTCCGTGTCGGGATTATTTTCCCGTATCAATTCCATGAAGTCATAGACAGACGGCGTTTTTTCCACCCGAATCCATAATCCTTCTTTTTGGGCCTTTATCGGATAAAGCGTCTTTTTCAGCCACGGGAGATAGTCCCGAACTCCGGTTAAAATAACGCGTCTTAAGCCGGTTTTGTTCCAGACATTTTTGATTTTCGGATAGAAAATGTCCAGCGCGACGAGAGTTTGACTGCCGCTGTCGGCAAGCTGGTGTTCCAATTCGCGCTCGGTGTAAAGCGGATTTGTCGGAACAACTATCGCTTCGGCTTTTAGCGCCCCGTAATAGGCGATTACGAACTGGGGGACGTTGGGAAGCAGAAGAGCCACCCGGTCTCCCTTTTTAACTCCGAATCTCATAAGAGCCAGAGCGAACGCGTCGCTTAATCTGTTAAGTTCCCGATAAGATATCTTTTTGCCGTAAAAAATAAGAGCCGTCCTGTTTGGCATATCCAAGGCGGTCTTTATCAATAAATCCTCAACCGGCAAAAATTCAGGATATGTGAAATTTTTCGGCGCGTCCAAAGGATAACTTCTAAGCCACGGTTTTTCGGTCATTTTAACCTCTCTTTTTTGTGAAAGAACTTATTTTAGCTATAACAGATGCCGGTTTAAGAGTCAAGCATTGACGGCGCGGCAAACTTTGTGTAAAATCAGATTAGCACTCGTTGAATAAGAGTGCTAATATTATGATAAACAAATTCACTCTTAAAGCGCAGGAAGCGCTTCAGAGGTCGCAGGACATCGCGGCCCAGCAGATGCATCAAGAAGTTGCGCCGGAGCACCTTTTGGCCGCGCTGATTTTACAGGAAGGAAGCATCGTGCCTTCGCTTTTGGACAAACTGGGAGTAAATGAACAGGACTTGCGGGCAAAGGTGTTCGCGGAATTGGCGAATTATCCGAAAATCGCTCTTCCTCCGGCGAATCAATTTTATTTGTCGCGGGATATGGGCTGGGTCATCGAAAAATCGTCGCAGGAAGCGGGACAATTCAAAGACGAGTTTATTTCAACCGAGCATCTTTTTTTGGCTTTGCTTGAGAGCAAGACCAAGGCCGGCCAAATTTTAAAATCGCTGAAATTGAACCGCGAACAGATAATTAAAATTTTAACCGACTTAAGAGGCGCGTCAACCAGAATCGCGGACGAGCAGCCGGAAACAAAATACAGGGTTCTGGAAAAATACGGCCGCAACGTAACCGAACTCGCCAAAAAGAAAAAGCTTGATCCGGTCATCGGGCGGGACGAAGAAATTCGGAGGGTGATGCAGGTTTTGGCGCGCCGGACGAAAAACAATCCGGTCTTGATCGGCGAGTCGGGTGTCGGCAAAACTGCGATAGTGGAAGGGCTCGCCCAGCGGATAATTTCGGGCGACGTGCCCGAGTCCCTGATCGACAAAGAAATTATTTCTCTTGACTTGGGCGCGATGGTGGCCGGCACAAGATTCAGGGGCGAGTTTGAGGACCGCTTGAAAGCGGTTTTAAAAGAAATGGAAAAAGCCGCCGGGAAATTCATCCTTTTCATCGACGAACTTCACACTTTGGTCGGAGCCGGCGCGGCCGAGGGCGCGATTGACGCGGCCAACATGCTCAAACCCGCTTTGGCGAAAGGAGAATTGCACGCCATCGGCGCCACGACTCTGAAAGAATATCAAAAATACATTGAACGCGACGCGGCTCTTGAAAGAAGGTTCCAGCCGGTCTATGTCGAGGAGCCGAGCGTCGAGGACACCATCGCGATCCTGCGCGGCTTGAAAGAAAAATACGAACTTCATCACGGCGTTAGAATCACCGATTCGGCAATTCTGGCCGCGGTGAAATTTTCTTCCCGTTATTTGAGCGACCGTTTTTTGCCGGACAAGGCGATTGATTTGATTGACGAGGCGGCTTCCGCCCTTCGGCTTGACATTGACAGCATGCCGCGGGAACTTGACCAATTGCGCCGGGAGATAATGCGGCTTGAAATTGAAAAAGAAGCGCTGAAAAAAGAAAAAGACGCGGCTTCCAAAGAGCGGCTGAAAGAATTGGAGCAAAAATTGGCCGATTTGAAAGAAAGAAGCCGGGGATTGGAGATTGACTGGCGGAAAGAAAAAGAGATTATCGGCCAGCTCAGGGAGCTGAAAAATAAAACTGACGCCGCGCGGCAGGAGGCGGAAATGGCCGAGCGGCTGGTTGATTTGCAGAAAGTGGCGGAAATCCGATATGGCCAGATTCCGGCGTTTCAGAAATTGATAGTTCAGGAAGAAAAAAAATTGGCAAAAATTCAGAAGAAACATCGTTTTTTGAAAGAAGAGATCGTTGAAGAGGACATCGCGCGGGTCGTGTCGCGATGGAGCGGCATTCCCGTTCAAAAGATGCTTGAGGAGGAGCAGGAAAAATTATTAAAGATGGAGGATGTCCTGAAAAACCGTTTGATCGGCCAGGACGAAGCGGTTTCAATCGTCGCCAACGCCATCAGGCGCTCGCGGGCCGGCGTTTCCGAAGAGTCGCGCCCCATCGGTTCGTTCATCTTTCTTGGGCCGACAGGTGTCGGCAAAACCGAGCTGGCAAAGGCGCTCGCCGAGTTCATGTTTGATTCCGAACAGGCGATTATCCGCCTTGATATGTCCGAATACATGGAACGGCACGCCGCGGCAAAAATGATCGGCTCGCCGCCCGGGTATGTCGGTTACGAAGAAGGAGGCCAGCTCACCGAACAGATCAGACGAAGGCCCTACAGCATTATTCTTTTTGACGAGATTGAAAAAGCGCATCCCGAGGTGTTCAACATGCTGCTTCAAATTTTGGACGAGGGGCGCTTAACCGACAGCAAAGGACGCGCGGTTAATTTTAAAAATACGATCATCGTCATGACTTCAAACATCGGTAGCGGGTATCTGGAGGAGATGGCGCATCTCGGCTTTTCCGTCAAAAAGGAGGAGAAACGGCTTGAGAAAGAAGGGGAAATCAAAGGAAAAATCAGAAGGGCTTTGCGCGAACATTTCAAGCCGGAATTTTTGAACCGCGTTGACGAAATCGTGATTTTCAACAGCTTGGGAGAGAAAGAAATTGAAAAAATAGTTGACATCCAGCTTGAAAAAGTGGTTAAGAAACTTTATTCGGATAAAAAAGTTAAATTGGAAATCACCCTAGAGGCAAAGAAAATTTTGGCCGAACGCGGTTTTGATCCGCAATGGGGAGCGCGGCCTTTGAAGCGGCTCATTCAGCATTTGATTCTGGATGAACTTGCAAAAAAACTCATCAGCGGCAAATTGAAGGAAGGAAAGAAAGTGGAGGTCGGGGTCAAAAAAAACGAGATAACGATAATATAAACACCGCGTAAAAACTCTTCTTGTTCAAGGAGAGTTTTTGTGTTATTTTGGTATATATGTCGCTCGCGAAACTGACAATTAAAGAGGCGCATGAGAAATTGAAAAAGCGGGAAATTTCGGCCGTTGAATTGACGCAGGCGGTGTTGGATGAAATTGAGAAAAAAGACAAAAAGATTTCCGCGTTTTTGACTTTGACTTCTGAACTCGCGCTTGAGCAGGCGAAAAAAGTTGACGAACAAATTACGCTCGGCGAAAGCATTTCTCCGCTGGCCGGCGTTCCGGCGGCAGTTAAGGACAACATTTTGATTGAAGACGTGAAATGCACGGCCGCTTCAAAGATTTTGGAGAATTACGTCGCCGCTTACGACGCGACGGTGATTAAAAAACTGAAAAGCGCCGGCGCGGTGTTCGTCGGCAAAACAAATATGGACGAGTTCGCCATGGGTTCTTCAACCGAAAATTCCGCTTTCAAACCGACGAGAAATCCCGTTGATACGGAACGGGTGCCTGGCGGCTCAAGCGGCGGCTCGGCCGCGGCGGTGAAGGCGGACGAATGCGTGTACGCTTTGGGTTCCGACACCGGCGGCTCCATCAGACAGCCGGCAGGATTCTGCGGGGTCGTCGGATTGAAGCCGACTTACGGCGCGGTTTCGCGATACGGATTGATGGCGATGGCTTCGTCTTTAGACCAAATCGGCCCGCTGGCAAAAACGGCCGAAGACGCGGCTTATATTTTTGAAGCGATTTCCGGGCCGGACGAAAATGACGCGACTTCCCAAAGCAAGCGTCCGGTTTTTAAAGCGGACGACGTTTTGAGCGAACCCTTGAATTTCAAAAAATTAAAAATCGGAATTCCGAAAGAATATTTTGTTGAAGGACTTGAACACGAAACGGAAAAAGCGGTGCGGGGCGCGATTCAAAAATTCAAGGATGCCGGGGCCGAGGTAAAAGAGGTGAGCTTGCCGAGCACGAGCTACGCTTTGGCCTGCTATTATATCATTATGCCGGCCGAGGTCAGCGCGAATCTGGCGAGATACGACGGCATAAAATACGGCTACAGCAAACCCGAGCGCGATTTGTTTGAAAGCTACTTGGCAACGCGACATGAGGGCTTCGGAAAAGAAGTGAGGCGGAGAATCATGCTCGGAACTTACGTTCTCTCATCCGGCTATTACGACGCTTATTATTTGAAAGCCCAAAAGGTTCGGGCTTTGATCAAAAAGGACTTTGAAAACGCGCTTAAAGAGGTTGACGTCATAATGACGCCGACTTCGCCGAGCCCGGCGTTTAAGTTCGGAGAAAAAACGGACGATCCTTTGGCGATGTATTTGGCGGACATTTACACCGTGCCGGTTAATTTGGCCGGCGTTCCGGCGATATCGGTTCCTTGTCGTGAGGGCTCTCTGCCGATCGGCCTTCAAATAATTGGCCGGCATTTTGACGAAAAAACGATTTTACAAACAGCATTGGCGTATGAACGAATTTGATTTAATTATGAAGCTCGGCGATATTCCCGTCCGCATCATTGAGTTTTTACGCTCAGCGGAATTTTTGCGGCTGATCGCGGTTCTTAAATCCGTTTCCGCGGTTGTTTCCGCTTTGCTGTTTTTGGGGATTGTTACCGTAATAGTTAAGACAGGAATGATTGCTTCAAAAGTTGAATCGCTGGCTCACGTTTTTCGCCAGTCGTCTTTCCCGAAAACGAAAATCATCAAAAATTGGGCCTTGGTGACAAGGCGCCTGCAGTCATACGACGAAGCGTCGTTTAAACTGGCCCTGATTGAAGCCGATAAAATTTTTGACGATCTTTTGAAGCGCATCGGCTATGCCGGAGAGACGATGGCCGAGCGGCTGAAAAGAATTAACACGGCTCAGATTTCCAATATTGACTCGATTTGGCAGGCGCACAAATTGCGCAATCAGCTCGTCCATAATCCGGATTTTCATTTGACGCACGGACAAGTTCGCGAAGCGGTTGAGGCGTATGAAAGCGCGATGAAAGAACTTGAGATTCTGGAATAAATTTTTGCCAGGGCTTGCAAAAATTTGAAAATTATATATAATTAGCCCGTTCGGAAGAAATTTCAATATAAATAATATATCGCGGGGTAGAGCAACGGTAGCTCGCAAGGCTCATAACCTTGAGGTAGCGGGTTCGACTCCCGCCCCCGCAACAAATGATCCGTCCGATAGGTGACAAGTTCGTTTTGTGGAAATTGACGCATTAAAAATAAGCCGGTGTAGCTTAACGGCAAAGCAGAGCCCTCATAAAGCTCGGACGGAGGTTCGACTCCTCCCATCGGCACCGAATAAAAGGTAAATCGGTCCGATATTTTAGCCGGCTTAAAGCGTTGTCATACTTCGGGGTAAGCCCCTAACCAAAGTTATACATGGGCCCGTAGAGGAGCGGAGTCCTCGGCTCCCTGTCACGGAGCAGATCGTGGGTTCGAATCCCATCGGGCCCGCCAATGCAAAAACAACGTCCCAATTTGGGACGTTGTTTTTGTGATGCTTGATTTTTCGCTTGACCAAATGTATTTTTTTCTGTTAAATAAAGTGGAAGATTCGGTCTTTAACAAAGCATAACGGGGGTTTGGAAAGATGACCGAGGGCAGGATACGCGAAGTGCTGGATATTTACAGAAAGTATTTTGAAGCAAACGGAATACCAAAAACAGAAGTTCCCCACGATTCTTTTCCGACGTTTAACGACGATTGTTTTGCCCATCTTCACGCCATGCTTCACCAAATGGAATGTTTTTTGCGGGAAGGCCGGTTGGACAAAGTTTTCAGGTGGCTTGGCTTCATTCAGGGCGTTTTGTGGATTATGGGCGTTTACACGGTTGAAGAACTTAAAGAACACAATACCGACATTAACGCGAACATCACCAACTCTTGGCCGTTTGGTTAAAGAACTTAAAGAACACAATACCGACATTAACAAAAGGAGAATGTCGCTTTAAATAATTGGCGTCTCGTGACAGCGAGGCGCTTTTTTGATACGATTTGCTCATATGAAAAAGTTTTTAACCATAATCAAGGCCTTCTGGCAGAGGGCGCTGACGTACCGGTTTACGGTTATTGCTTACCGGATCGGCGAGATGGGCGAGATAGTCGTTCTGATTTTGATGTGGACCGCGATTTACGGAACTCAAGAGGTGATCAAGGGCTTTACTCTTCCGGAAATGATAACTTACATTTTGGCCGGAAATTTGTTTCACGTTATGGTCAGAAATTTTTTGTCAACCGTCGTAGCTGGCGACATAAAAGAAGGGCAATTGTCAATGTTTTTAATAAAGCCGATGAGTTACTTCAGTTACATTCTTGCGCGGGAAATCGGGAGAATTTCGCTGGCGACGATATTGTCCGTCATTTCCCAATTCATCGTCATCTCCTTTTTCTTAAACGCTTTCATTTGGAATTTTGATTCCGTCTATTTGCTCGTGATATTTATAATGCTTGTTTTGGCTTTTGTCACCGAATTGCTTCTGTCTTATTTGGTCGGGTTAATCGCTTTTTGGACAGACGAGGTGGACGGCCTGTACAGAACGATTGAGCGGGTGGAAAAATTTTTTTCCGGCGGATATTTTCCGCTGAGTATTTTGCCGGCCGGTTTCGTCACCGTGAGTTCTTTGCTCCCGTTCGCTTATTCGTTTTTTATTCCGGCCCAGCTTTATCTTAAAAAAATTGATCTGGCAACCGGATTGAAAGGGATTTTGGTGCAGCTGGCATGGATAGCCCTGCTTTATGGACTTGTCAGGGTCGTTTGGGAAAGGGGGCTTAGAAAATACGAAGGCATCGGAATTTAAAATATATGGCAACCATTGAAGTTAAAAATTTATCCAAGAGCTATGAATATTACAAAAAAGAGCGGGGACTGCTCGGTTCTTTCAAGTCGTTTCTGTTCAGGGAAAAATTATACGCCGAAGCCGTTAAGGAAGTAAGTTTTTCCATAAACGAGGGCGAACTGGTCGGATTTTTGGGGCCCAACGGCGCCGGCAAGACGACGACTTTGAAAATGCTTTCCGGCATTTTGTATCCCACGGCCGGCGAGGTGAAGGTCTTGGGATTTACGCCTTCAAAAAGAGAAAAAGCGTATCAAAAACAGTTCGCTTTGGTGATGGGACAGAAGAACCAATTACTGCGGGATTTGCCGGCGATAGAAACCTTTGTGCTGAATAAAGAAATTTACGAGATGCCGGACGATGAGTTCAAACGAAATTTGGATGAGCTGGTTGAGCTTTTTGAGATTAAGGACATTCTTGACATACAGGTGCGCAAACTTTCGCTGGGCCAGCGGATGAAATGCGAATTGGTCGCGGCATTGCTTCACAAACCGAAAGTGCTGTTTTTGGACGAGCCGACCATCGGGCTTGACGTCGTGGCGCAGAAGAAAATCCGCGATTTCATCAAAAAATACAATCAAGAGAAAAAAACAGCGATTATTTTGACTTCTCATTATATGGAGGACATCCGGGAATTGTGCCGACGGGTGATTATCATCAACTTGGGAAAAATAATTTACGACGGCAATTTGGAAGATTTAATCAGAAAATACGCTCCGCACAAAGTTTTGACGGTGACTTTTAACGAAGGCGGCGCGAGCCGTGAGCAAATTGAAAAATACGGCGAAATCGCGGAATATAATCCTTACGGCTGCGTGATTAAGACCCCGAGGAGCGAAGCGAAAAACACGGCCGTCGCCCTGCTGTCATCCGATTTGCCGGTTGACGACATTTTGATTGACGAGGTGGAGATTGACGACGTGGTCAGGCAGATATTCAATCGATAGTCGCTCTTGCTAAATTCATTCTCACGTGTTAATATACACAATTATTGGAGATGAGTTTTGGAACATTAACAAAAGGAGAAATCAATGAGCGGACAGGAAACCGAATTTATGAAGCAGGCGGTTCAGAAGATCGTAGAGTTGACTCGGGAAAATAAAATTCAATGGAGAGAATCTTATTTGCGGACGTTTAAAACAACTGTCGGGGACTTTGCCGTTGAGTTTAACTGCATTTCGAGCGGGGGCATTGATTTAAAGATTAGCGCCGCGGAGTTTAGAAGGGATCAGTCCGAAGAAGGCCCGGACGGTTTGAGCGCCCATTTGCTTCTCAAAGAATTGGTTGAAGCCGCGACCGCCAAGACAAAATAATTAAATAAATACCGCCAAGGGAAATATCTTGGCGGTTTTTTAATTTTCAGGATGTTTGACAAGTGTGATAAAATGACATTATGGAAGAGCATTATCCAAATTGCGTTTGCGAAAAAAGCTGTCTTTGCTGTACTGCCGAAAGTTTGGCCGTGTCGGCCGGGTGTGAGGCGGAAGCGAAGCAATATGAATACAATTTGCCCGAGAAATTAAGCCATAAAGAGCACGCGGGTCCGCCGCGGGCGGGCAAATTGAGCCACGTTGATCACGAAGCGGCGATGACAAGCCCTGCAACGGCCAAAGAAATGGAGGCCGACATGCGCCGGCGATTTTTGATTTCTTTCGCGCTTTCAATAATAATTTTTCTTTATTCGCCGGTAGCGATGAATTTTGGGATAAAATTACCGTCGCCGATTCCCGTAAATTGGATTTTGTTTATTTTAACGTCGCCGGTCGTGTTTTGGACCGGCTCGATCTTTTTAACCGGAACTTATTATTCTTTAAAAAATAAGGCCTTAAATATGTCCGTGCTTATCGCGACCGGAGTACTCGCGGCGTATTTGTTCAGCGTTGTTTTGACGTTTTTAGGCGGCTTGCCAGCCGAAGCTTCAGCGAAGGCGGGCGAGACGTTTTACGAAGCGGCCGCGTTTTTGGTGACTTTTGTTTTGTTCGGCCATTGGATGGAAATGAAATCAAGACGAGGGACGTCCGAGGCCTTGCGCGCTCTTTTTGACCTCGTGCCGCCCAAGGCAAAAGTGATTCGCGGCGGTCTGGAAGTCGTTATTTTAAGTTCGGAAATCGCGCCGGGCGATATCGTTGTCCTGCGTCCCGGAGACAAAGTTCCGGTTGACGGAGAAATTATTGAAGGAGAATCGGCCATTGATGAGTCATTGGTCACCGGCGAATCCGTTCCGGTTTCAAAAACGATAGGCGGTAAAGTCGTCGGCGGCTCGGTAAATCAAACGGGACTGATTAAATTCAAAGCGACGCAAGTCGGCTCGGAAACGGTTCTGGCGCAAATTATTAAAATGGTTGAAGTCGCCCAGAATTCCAAAGCTCCGGGACAGCGGCTCGCGGATAAAGCCGCGGCTTATTTGGTGGTCGTCGCCATCGCCGTCGGCTTGTTTACGTTTTTTGGCTGGTATTTTATTGCCGGCGCCTCTTTTCTTTTCGCGCTGACTTTCGCGGTTTCGGCCGTTGTCGTCGCTTGTCCGGACGCTTTGGGGCTCGCCACTCCGACGGCGGTCGCGGTCGGCACGGGCATCGGCGCCAAGAACAACATTTTGATCAAAGACGCGGTAACGCTTGAAAATACTTCAAAAATTAACGCGATTGTTTTGGACAAGACGGGAACCCTAACCGAGGGCAAATTCAGAGTGACCGACATGATTCCTTTCGGGGGTTTTACCGAAGAAGACGTGTTGAATTTTGAAGCGGTTTTGGAAGCCGGTTCAAATCATCCCCTGGCGAAAGCGATTTTGGCGGAAGCGGCGAGGCGGAAAGTAACTCCCTCGCGGCAACCGGAAAAATTTGAGTCAATAGTCGGCCACGGTCTCAAAGCGATAATAGACGGCAAAGTCGTTTTGGCCGGAAAAGAGAAACTTTTGAGAGATAACGGAATTGTCGTGGGAGAAGAAGAAAAGAAAGTCATTGAACGATTGGCGGGGGAAGGCAAGACGCTTAGTTTGCTCGGTGTTGGAGGCACGCTTGCCGGCGTAACCGCGGCCGCGGATCCGATCAAGCCCAACGCCAAGCGGGCGGTAAGGGAACTTAAGGCGCTCGGCATTGAGGTCGCGATGATTACCGGCGATCACGCGAAAGTCGCTCAGTCCGTGGGCGGGGCGCTGGGCATTGAAAGAATTTTTGCCGAAGTTTTGCCTGAAGATAAGGCAAAATACGTTAAAAAGTTGCAGGACGAGGGAAAATTCGTGGCAATGGTCGGCGACGGAATCAACGACGCTCCGGCTCTGGCCCAAGCGGACATTGGCATTGCCATCGGCGCAGGAACCGATGTCGCGAAAGAAACAGGCAATATTATTTTGGTTAAATCCGATCCTTATGACATAGTCGCCGCTTTTCGTTTAAGCAAAGCCACGGTTGTTAAAATGAAGCAAAATCTTTTTTGGGCGGTATTTTACAACCTTTTGGCGATTCCGGTTGCCGCCGGAGTTTTTTACAACTCGTTCGGCCTGTCGCTCAGGCCGGAATTTTCCGCTCTTTTGATGTCCGCTTCCTCAATTTTTGTGGCCCTTAACGCGGTTTCTCTGAAGAGAATTGAACCTAAATTAAGGGTCTGAAAGCCCTTCGAATTCCTCAGGGCAAAGGGTTGTTTTTTTGCTGAAAATTTGCTAAACTTAAGACAGATTTGACAATAGGAAAACGGCTGAATTTTATGCGTTGGCTTCATATTTTCGGTTTCGGAACGGCGTCAATTTTGGGATGGGCTTCTTTTTTCGGTTTTATTTTTTTTACCGAGCCGCGGGGGATCGCGTCGGTTGGTTTCGCGATTTTGTACGCCGGCTTTTTTATCGGTCTGTCTTGTTTTTTTATTTTTTCAAGTTTGACGCTGAAAAAAATTTTCAATTCAAAAAAATCGCGTGAGGATTTTGAGATTACTTTGCGCAGATCGGCGATGCTGGCTTTTGTTTTGGCCGCCGGCCTTCTTTTGCAGAGTTTAAAAATTTTGAGCTTGCCCATAATGATTGGTCTTGTCGTCAGCGTAATTTTTTTGGAATTGTATTTGATAACGAAAAGTCCGCCCGCGCAGGCAGGCGACGAGTATTTAATTTCATAATGTCATGAACATCGCGGAGCTAAAAAAAATCGCTTTTAGCGAAATTGAAAAAGCGAAAAATCCGGAAGACCTTGAAAAGGCCCGGAAGACATATTTGGGCCGCAAAGGAGAACTGACGGCTGTTTTAAGATCGTTGGCGGAGCGGCCGGCGGAGGAAAAAATCAGAGTGGGCAAAGAGGCGAATCGTTTGAAATCGGAACTTGAAACGCTGTTCGCGACAAAAAAAATAGCGTTTGAAAAAGAGCTGTTGGCCGTGGCCGCGAAAAAAGAAAGGATTGACATTACCGCGCCAGGGAAAAAGGTATCGCAGGGCAGTTCGCATCCGCTCAGCCGTTTGAGAAAAGAGGCCGAGGATATTTTCGGTTCTTTGGGATTTGAAATAATCGAAGGGCCGGAAGTTGAGACAGAATATTATAATTTTGACGCTTTGAACATTCCCGCGGAACATCCGGCAAGGGAGATGTGGGACACATTTTGGCTGGGAAAAAAATTTTTGATGCGGACGCACACGAGTCCCGTGCAGATACGATATATGGAAAAGCACAATCCGCCTTTCAGAATTATCGCTCCGGGCAGGGTCTTCAGGCATGAAGCAACCGACGCTTCGCACGAGATTCAATTCAATCAGCTTGAAGGGCTTATGGTCGGAAAAGACGTTTCCCTCGCCGATTTAAAAGGGATTTTGGAGCAGTTTTTGAGGCGGTTGATGGGAAATAAAATTGAGATTCGCTTTAAACCCAGTTACTTTCCGTTTGTCGAGCCGGGCGTTGAGGTTGACATGCTTTGGAACGGCCGATGGCTTGAAATGCTCGGCGCGGGAATGGTTCATCCGAATGTTTTGCGTGCCGGCGGCCTGAATCCGAACGAATGGCAGGGGTTTGCTTTCGGCGTCGGTATTGACCGTCTTGCTATGCTGAAATACAAGATTGACGATATACGATTATTTTATTCGGGAGATTTAAGATTTCTGAGACAGTTTTAAATATATGAAAGTTTCATTCAATTGGCTTAAAGATTATATTGACATAAAAATTCCTCTGCCAAAACTGGTGGATCTTTTGACTACGCGTTCTTTTGAGGTGGCGACCGTTGAAAAAGTCGGCTCCGACTACGTTATGGACATTGAGGTTTTGCCCAACAGGGCGCACGATTGTTTGAGCCATATCGGCGTTGCGCGGGAAATTTCCGCTTTGTTGGAAACAAAATTAAAAATAAAAGAAACGAAAGTAAAAGAAGACAAAAAATCAAGCGTTAAAAATTATTTGGCTATAAAAATTGAAGAGCCGGAATTGTGCCGCCGATACGTCGGAAGAGTGATTTTGGGAGTTAAAGTCGGACCTTCGCCGAAGTGGCTCAAAGACCGGCTTGAGGCAATCGGCCAGAAGTCAATAAATAATATCGTTGACGCGGCGAATTACGCGATGTTTGAATATGGACAACCGTTGCACGTCTTTGATTTGGATAAAATCGAAAGCGAAAATTCCAAACCCCGAATTTCAAAGAAGATAATAGTGAGAAAAGCAAAGAAGGGAGAAAAGATTATAACTTTGGACACGGAGACATATGATTTGAACGAAAATGTTTTGGTTATCGCCGACGAAAGGGAACTGCTGGCGATTGCCGGAATAAAAGGTGGCAGGAAAGCCGAGATTGATAAAAATACGAAAAATATCATTTTGGAATCCGCGAATTTCGAGCCGGCGAATATCAGGCGGACGAGCCGGGCGCTGGGATTGAGGACTGAATCGTCTTTGCGTTTTGAGCACGAAATCTCCTCCCGTTTGGCGGAAGTCGCGATTGAGCGACTGGCCGAATTGATTGCGGCAGTTGCCGGAGGAAAAATCGCCAAAGGAAAAATAGACGAGTATATTAAAAAGCCGATTCCTTACTTTATTGCCATCAGACCCTGCGAGGTTGAAAAGATTTTGGGAACGGAAATTCAAGAAAAGGAAATCGTTGAAATTTTTAAGCGGCTTGGTTTTGAGGCAAAGAAAATTTCGCCTCTTGAGATTATTTTTAAAACAGCGAAAGGTCTGCTCGGAAAACTTTACAAATATGGAGCCAGCGTTTCTTTTGACGCCCCGAATCTTTTTGATTGCTCGTCCTTTGTTTCTTTTTGCTTTAGCCGGGCGGGCATTCAGCTTCACCGCCTCTCGGTTGAGCAGTTCATTTATGACGGCGTCGCGGCAGACAAGACCGAACTTCTGCCCGGCGATTTGGTGTTTTCCAAAGGCAAAAAGCCGTATTTTTATAAAGAAACGCCAAAAGGAGTCGGCCATGTCGGAATTTATTTGGGCAACGGAAAAGTCGTCCATGCGTCAAGTTCAAGGGGTGTTGTCATCGAGCCGCTTGCCAAATCCCTGGCTTTTAAAGAATGGCGTGGAGCGAAGAGAATTTTAACCGAACGAAACGATTTGCTTTTGACAAAGATTCCGCCGGAACGGCTTGATCTGCGGATCAAGGAGGACTTGATTGAAGAGATCGCGAGAATTCACGGTTACGAGAATATTCCCTCCAAACTTCCGCTGGCTTCTTTGGCCGTTCCGAAAAGAAATGATCTTTTGTTCTGGGAACGAATGGCGAAAGACGCTCTTTCCGGAGCCGGGTTTGACGAAATTTACAATTATTCTTTCGTCGGTGAAAAAGATATTGAAAACGCCGGATTTAATCCCGCTAAAATCGCTTCTTTGCTTAATCCCGTGAGTGATGAGAAAAAGTTTTTGAGGCCGGCGCTTTTAATAAATTTAATCAAAAACGTCGGAAACAATTTCAGATTTTTTGACGAAGCAAGGATGTTTGAAATTGGAAAAATTTTTAGAAAAAACGCCGAAATTGGCGAGAAAAGAATGCTCGCCGGCGTTATCGCTCATAAAACGACAAATCGCAAAGGAAGAGAATTTTATGAACTGAAAGGCGTGATTGACGCGTTGTTTGACGGTCTCGGTATTGCCGAACATTGGTATGCTGAAAGTCCCGAGTATGTCCGAGGGAACGATTTTGAACCGCGCTCCGGCGAAGCGCCGCGGGGGTTTTGGAAAGAGGGCGGGTCGGCGGAGATTAAAGTGGGCGACAAACACGTCGGTTATTTGGGTGAAATCACGCCGTTTGTTTTGGAAAAATACGATATTAAAACGCCGGTTGCCGGATTTGAAATTGATTTTGAGGCGCTCGCGTCTTTGGCCGAAGAAGAACAGGTTTATTATCCGATTTCAAAATATCCGGCGATTGTCCGTGATCTGGCGATTCTCCTGCCTTTGGAAATCAGGGTTGAAGAGGCCTTAAACGTCATTGAAAATGTCGGCGGCCCGCTGCTGCAGGACGCTGATTTGTTTGATATGTATGAAGGAGAGAATTTGCCCGGGGGAATGAAAAGTTTGGCTTTTCGTTTGATTTTCCAATCCAAAGAAAGAACATTATCCGATAAAGAGGTGGGTGACATTACGGCTAAAATAATTAACGCGATCAGGCAAGAGGGTTGGGAGGTGAGATAATGAATAACAAATAACGCATGACCAATAACTAAAGAACAGAATTATGAAAGGAAAACAAAAAATAGAAAATCCAATAAACTCGGAGAAAAAGACGGAGGCCAGTTACGAGGCCAAGGACATTTACGTTTTGGAGGGATTGGAGCCGGTTCGCAAAAGGCCGGGAATGTACATCGGTTCAACCGGCGTTGACGGCCTGCACCATTTGATTTGGGAGGTCGTTGATAATTCCCTTGATGAAGCAATGGCCGGCTATGCCAAGAACATTGAAGTCGCGCTGTTGCCCAACGACGCGATTCGGGTGGTTGACGACGGCCGTGGAATTCCGGTTGAAATTCACAAACAGACGAAAAAATCGGCGCTGGAAACCGTCATGACCACGCTTCACGCCGGCGGCAAATTCGGCGGCGAGTCGTACAAAATTTCCGGCGGCCTTCACGGCGTCGGCGTCTCGGTCGTAAACGCTCTTTCCAAAGAACTCAAGGCCGAGGTGCGTCGAAAAGGCGAACGGCACGCCCAGGAGTACGAGCGGGGAAAACCGAAATACAAAGTAAAGAAAATCGGCAAATGCCCTCCTGACCGGACCGGCACAACCGTCACTTTCAGCCCTGACCCGGAAATTTTCAAGGACATGAGGTTTGACTGGCAGAGAATTTTGAGTCATCTGCGCGAACAAGCGTATCTGACAAAGGGAGTGAAAATAGAAGTCAGGGACGAGCGCGAAACGCCGCATCTTTCCCACGTTTTTTATTTTGAAGGCGGCTTGATTTCTTTCATAAAGTTTTTAAATAAAAGCGAAAAACCGCTTAATCCGAACGTTTTTTACGCGGCGAAAGAAAGCGGCGGCATTTTCGTTGAAGTGGTGGCGCAATACACTCAAGATATCCAAGGAAAAGAAGTCAGTTTCGCCAACAACATTCATACCGGCGAAGGGGGAATGCATTTGACCGGCTTCAGAACCGCCTTGACGCGGACTCTGAATAATTACGCGAAAAAGAACGAGTATCTCAAAGCGGAAGAAGAGAACCTGACCGGCGAGGATTCCAGAGAGGGCTTAACCGCCATCGTTTCGGTCAAATTGCGGGAGCCGCAATTTGAGGGCCAGACGAAAGCGCGTTTGGGCAATCCCGACGCGAGGACCGCGGTTGAAAACGTGGTCGGAGAAATCTTTGAAGAATTTTTGGAAAAGAATCCGAATGACGCGAAATTGATTCTGGAAAAATGCATTCTCGCGGCAAAAGCCCGTCTGGCCGCCAAAGCGGCGAGGGAGACGGTTTTGCGAAAAGGGGCGCTTGAAGGTTCCATCTTGGCCGGCAAGCTCGCCGATTGTTCTTCGTCGGACCGGGAGAATACGGAATTATTTCTGGTTGAAGGCGATTCCGCCGGCGGATCGGCAAAGCAGGGACGGGACAGGCAATTTCAGGCGATCCTGCCTTTGCGGGGAAAAATTTTGAACGTCGAACGGGCGAGGATCGACAAGATTCTGGGTTTTAAGGAAATCAGAAACCTTATCATTGCTTTGGGCGCCGGAGTGGGTGAGGAATTTGACATAACTAAGTTGAGATATCAGAGAGTCGTCATTATGACCGACGCCGACGTTGACGGTTCGCACATCAGGACCCTGCTTTTGACTTTGTTTTACCGGCATTTGCCGGAACTTGTCGAAAAAGGGCATATTTTCATCGCCGAGCCGCCGCTTTACCGTATACAACATGCCAAGAACATTGAGTACGCTTACAGCGATGGTGACAAAGAGAAGATATTATCGCAATGGAAGGACAAGAAAATCACCCCTTCCATCCAGCGCTACAAAGGTTTGGGCGAGATGAATCCGGAACAGCTTTGGGAGACGACGATGAATCCTCAAAACAGGGTTTTAAGGAAAGTGACGGTGGCCGACGACGGGGAAGCGGATAAAATTTTTGACATCTTAATGGGCGAAGAGGTCGCTCCGCGAAAACGCTTCATCCAGACCCACGCCAAAAGAGTCCAAAATCTTGACATTTAACAGCCGATTCCGGCTATTGACACTTTACGCCCGGGCTGATAGCATATAACTATAAGCCCCGAAGGGCTTTTTAATATGATTATATGATTGACAAAATAATTAATTTTTTAAAAGAGGTTAATTCGGAATTGAAAAAGGTCAATTGGCCGACCAGAGAAGAAACGATAAAATACACGGGAATAGTGATTGCCGCCAGCCTTGCCGTGGCTTTCTTTTTGGGCGGACTCAATTATTTATTCACCTATTTGCTGAGCAGATTCGTGTTGTAAGCGATGTCACGGGACGTGACATCGCTTGAAATTGGTTCGCTCGGATGAACTGAAAATAAATTTTCAATCATCCTCGCTGCCAATTATAAAAAATTATGCCAAAACAGCAAGCAGCTCAAGAAAAACATTGGTACGTGATTCATACTTATTCCGGCTACGAAGACGCCGTTGCCAGGAATTTGAAGCAAAGGATTGAGTCGCTCGACATGGGGGACAAGATTTTCAGCGTCTTGGTGCCGAAAGAAAAAAAGATTAAAATCAAGCACGGCAAAAGGAAAGTGGTTGAAGAGAGAATCTATCCCGGCTACGTGCTCGTTGAGATGATCGTGACGGATGATTCCTGGTATGTGGTCAGAAATACGCCGAGAGTTACCGGTTTTATCGGTTCGGGAACCATGCCTATTCCGATTTCCGAAGAAGAAATCGCGGCCCTTCAAAAACGAATGGGAATAGAGGAGCCGAAGTATAAAATTGACGTCGCGGTCGGAGACGCCGTTAAAATAACCGACGGGCCTTTCAAGGATTTTGACGGAAAAATCTCCGAGGTTGACGAAGACAGGGGCAAGGTTAAGGTTTTGGTTTCAATGTTCGGCCGCGAAACTCCCGTTGAACTGGACTTTTTGCAAGTTAAAAAGATTTAACGCGATACCAATATACCGCGATGCTAATATACGAATGCATGCTAATGATACGAATAAATGCCAATATTAAATTTCCGCATTCGTATAATTAGTATCAATTCGTATATTGGCATCGATACAGTATATTTGCATCGCATTTGATTCGTATGAAACCAATAAAAACAATTATCAAACTTCAAATTGAAGCGGGCAAAGCGACTCCGGCGCCGCCGGTCGGCCCGGCTTTGGGACAGCACGGCC